>PVMM01000154.1_pt1 | contig 46137 bp, 46 predicted proteins | sample 1853381 | NCBI WGS metagenome assembly PVMM01 (sample SAMN08533509, study PRJNA380276) | Human gut metagenome, whole genome shotgun sequencing project. | isolation source: participant 1, synthetic long reads | host: Homo sapiens | collected 2017 | reverse complement strand
CAACCACTTCAGCTAAGGACGGTGACTGCTGAATGGAAACCGTTCTCAAAGCCATTGCCGACTGGATCAAGGGCATCCTGACGGCAGGTATTATGTCAAACTTGTCTGGCCTGTTCGACGATGTGAACACGCAGGTCAGCAATATCGCCCAGCAGGTGGGCACCAAACCCTCCAGCTTTGAGCCGAGAGTGTTCGCCATGATCGAAGCCCTATCCCGGAACGTGGTGCTCCCCATCGCAGGCATCATCCTGACCTTTATTGCCTGCTACGAGCTGATCGAGATGATCACCCAGCACAACAACATGGCGCAGTTCGAGCCTGCCCTCATCATGCGCTGGATTTTCAAGACCGCTGTTTCGGTGTGGCTCATCAGCAACACCTTCGATATTGTGATGGCGGTGTTCGACATCACCCAGAAGGTAGTGTCCGATTCCAGCGGCATCATTGCCGGAAACACCCGTGTCAACGACATTGGTTTGTCCATGCTGCAATCCAGCATGATGCAGATGGATGTAGGCCCTCTGTTCGGGCTGTTCCTGCAAAGTTTCTTCATCGGCATCACCATGCGGATATTGAGCATCATCATTTTTGTCATCGTCTACGGGCGTATGATTGAAATCTACTGCATGGTGAGCCTTGCGCCCATCCCCATGGCGACCTTCGGCAACCACGAGCAATCGCACATGGGGCAGAACTACCTGAAATGCCTGTTCGCATTGGGCTTTCAGGGCTTTCTCATCCTCATCTGCGTGGCAATTTATGCCGTGCTGATCCAGAGCGTGGCGATTTCCGGGGATGCCATCAACTCCATTTGGAGCATTGTGGGCTACACCGTCCTGCTCTGTTTCAGCCTGTTCAAGACCAGTTCCGTGACAAAATCCGTTCTCGGAGCGCATTAAAGGAGGTGTTCACTTGGCTGCGTATATCTCTGTGCCCCGTGATTTGACCAAGGTCAAATCCAAAGTGGCGTTCAACCTGACCAAACGGCAGCTGCTTTGTTTTGGCACAGCGGCTCTCATTGGAGTGCCGCTGTTTTTTGTTCTCCGGGATTCCGGCGGCAACACTGCCGCCACCCTCGGCATGATGGCGGTGATGCTGCCGGCGTTCTTTCTTGGAATGTACGAGAAAAACGGTCAGCCTTTGGAAAAGCTGCTGTCGTACTATGTGCAGTCCCGGTTTGTCCGCCCGAAGATTCGCCCCTACAAGACCAACAACTACTATGCACTGCTTATGAAGGGAGGCATGACCCATGATCCCGTTTTGGAAAAAGACCGATAAGCACAGCAAGCCGCAGTCTGCGCAGAAGCGCAGGCAGAACGCAAAGCCTGCTGTGCCCCGGACCGCCCAGCAGTCCATCCCCATGCAGCGGATGTTTGAGGATGGCACCTGCCGGGTGAAAGCAAACTATTACACCCGCACCATCCAGTATCAGGACATCAATTATCAGTTGGCGCAGCAGGAGGACAAGACCGCCATTTTCGAGGAATGGTGCTCCTTCCTCAACTTTTTTGACAGCTCCATCAAATTTGAACTGTCCTTTGTGAACATGGCAACCGACAGCACCGAGTTTGAGAAAAGTATCCGCATCCCGTACCAGCGAGATGGTTTCGATGATGTTCGTGCGGAGTATTCCCAGATGCTGCGCCAGCAGCTTGCCAAGGGCAATAATGGTCTGACCAAGACCAAGTTCATCACCTTTGGCGTGGAGGGCGAAAGCATGGCGCAGGTCAAGCCCCGGCTCGATCACATCCAGAACGATCTGCTCAACAACTTCCACCGGTTGGGGGTGCAGGCAAAACCCCTGAATGGTGCCCAGCGGCTGAAACTCATGCACGATATGTTCAACATGGACGGTGCCAGCAAGTTTCACTTTGACTGGAAGGACCTTGTAAAAAGCGGCCTTTCCGTGAAGGATGCTATTGCACCCACCGCCTTTGCCTTCAAGAACAGCCGCACCTTTCAGATGGGTGGCATCTTCGGGGCGGTCAGCTTCCTGAGCATCACGGCATCCGACATCAGCGACCAGCTTTTGAAGGATTTTCTGGATATGGATTCGTCCCAAATCGTTACCATGCACATCCAGTCCGTTGACCAGAATCGTGCCATTAAGACGGTGAAGCGCACCATCACGGAACTGGACCGCAGCAAGATCGAGGAGCAGAAAAAAGCCATCCGTGCCGGGTATGATATTGACATCATTCCGTCGGATTTGGCAACTTACGGACGGGATGCGAAAGCTCTGCTCAAAGAGCTGCAAAGCCAGAACGAGCGGATGTTCCTCGTCACTTTTCTGGTGCTGAACACTGGGCGCACGGAGCAGGAGCTGGAAAACAATGTCTTTCAGGCCAGCTCCATCGCCCAGAAGCACAACTGCAATCTGTGCCGGTTGGATTTCCAGCAGGAGCAGGGGCTTATGTCCTCGCTGCCGCTGGCAGACTGCCAGATCGAAATTCAGCGGGGACTGACCACCAGCAGCACGGCTATCTTCATCCCCTTTACCACGCAGGAATTGTACCAGAGCGGAAAAGAATCGCTGTACTACGGCTTGAATGCGCTTTCCAACAACCTCATCATGGTGGACCGCAAAAAGCTGAAAAACCCGAATGGCTTGATTTTGGGCACTCCCGGCTCTGGCAAAAGTTTCTCGGCAAAACGTGAAATTGCCAACGCCTTTCTGGTGACAGATGATGATATTATTATCAATGATCCCGAAGGCGAATACTCGCCGCTGGTGAATCGTTTGAAAGGTCAGGTCATCAAAATCAGCCCCAACAGCACCCAATTTGTCAACCCCATGGACATCAACGCCAACTACTCCGAGGAGGATAATCCGCTGTCCCTGAAAGCCGACTTTATTCTTTCTCTGTGTGAGCTGGTGGTGGGCGGCAAAGATGGTCTGATGCCCGTCGAAAAGACGGTCATTGACCGCTGTGTGCATCTGATTTATCGCAAATATTTTGCCGACCCCTGCCCGGAGAATATGCCCATCCTTGAGGACTTGTACAATGCCCTGCTCCAACAGGACGAAAAAGAAGCCCACCATGTTGCCACGGCTCTGGAAATCTACGTCAAGGGCAGTCTGAACCTGTTCAACCATCGCACCAACGTGAACGTCAATAACCGCATCGTCTGCTATGACATCAGGGAACTGGGCAAGCAGATGAAAAAGCTGGGAATGCTCATTGTGCAGGATCAAGTGTGGGGGCGTGTCACGGCAAACCGCAGCAGCGGCAAGTCCACCCGGTATTATATGGATGAGATGCACCTCCTCTTAAAAGAGGAGCAGACCGCCGCTTATTCCGTGGAGATCTGGAAGCGTTTCCGCAAGTGGGGCGGTATTCCCACAGGGCTGACCCAGAACGTGAAAGACCTGCTTTCTTCCCGTGAGGTCGAGAATATTTTTGAAAATTCGGACATGATTATCATGCTGAATCAGGCGGCGGGAGACCGGCAAATTCTCGCAAAGCAGCTCAATATTTCGCCCCATCAGCTTTCCTACGTTACCCACTCCGGCGAGGGCGAGGGGCTGCTGTTCTTCGGCAATGTCATTCTGCCGTTCGTTGACCGTTTCCCCACCGATCTGGAACTGTATAAAATAATGACCACCAAGTTAGGTGAGGTTTCGGAGGGTGCGCAGAAATGAGCAATCCGAAGCTGAATCCCAAAGAGGAATCGTCCGCCAAAAAGACCCGTTCTCCCCCGAAGAAAGCCAAGGTGGAGCAGTCGGTGCCCAAAAAGAAGAAGCTGAAAACTGATGCAGAAAAGACAGCCGAAAAAGCCCAGCATCTGCGGTTTGGCAAGGCGGAACTGACCCCGGACGAACTGAGCCGTTTGAGCAAGGCGCAGAAACGGGAGATGTACGCCGCCCATACCGCCCGGTCTGCGGTGCACCGGGAAATCGACCAGTACGAGGACGACAATGTGGGCACACAGGCTCTGAGCGAGGGCGAAAAAGCGGCTGGCAATGTCCGGGATATTTCCAAGAGCAGATACGCCCGCAAACTCAAGAAGAAAGCCAAAATGCAGGGCAAGAAAGGAGCCAAAACCGCAAAATCTTCTGCACAGAAGCCGACTGCGGCACAAGATGTAGGAGCATCCAGCACCGGCGAGGGCGGCTCCAACTGGCTTTCCCGGTGGCGGCAGAAGCAGGACATCCGGCAGAGCTACTATGCCGCCGCCCGGTCGGGCACTGCGGCGCAGACCGCAGGCGGTAAAGCGGCATCCAACGGTGCATCTGCCGCTCGTTCCGGCATGGAACAGGCGGTGGAGAAAGGCAAAACTGCCGTCAGCACCGCTGTGAAGGGGCTGGTGAATGCCGCCAAGGGCAACGCACACGTTCTGGTGATCGTGGGCGTTTTTCTTTTGCTCATTCTTATGGTGATGTCTGGCTTTTCCTCCTGTGGCATCCTCTTTTCCGGCGGCACGCAGGTATCCGGGCAGACCATCTACACCGCAGAGGATCGGGACATCCGGGGCGCAGAACAGGACTACAAGAAGCTGGAAAAGGAACTGGATAAAAAAATCAAGCGCACCCCCACCGACCACCCCGGCTACAACGAGTATCAGTACCATCTCGACCCCATCGAGCATGACCCGTGGCAGTTGACTTCGTATTTGACCACCCTCTACGACGATTACACCCGGTCAGAGGTGCAGGGCAAGCTGAAGGAGACCTTCAAAAAGCAGTACAAACTGACCACATGGGTGGAGGTACAGATACGGTATAAGACCGTGTGGGTCATCAGCCCAGCAGGAATCCCGGTACCCACGCAGGTGCCCTACGAGTACAAAATCTTCCACACCAAATTGGTGAATAAAGGGCTGGAAGTCGTTATCCGGGAAGAATTGGATGCTGACCAATGGAAACGGTACGAGATTTTCCAAGATACCTTGGGCGGCAGACCCTACCTGTTTAACGGCGGTCTGCCGCCCGGTGGCTCCGATGGCTCTGGCGCGCCGGGCATTGATTATCAGGTTCCGGCAGAAGCCCTGACGGATGATGAATTTGCCGCCATCTACAAGGAAGCCCAAAAGTATGTGGGCACACCTTACGTCTGGGGCGGTTCCACCCCGGAAACAGGCTTTGACTGCTCCGGCTACGTCTGCTGGGTATACAACCAGAACGGCTACGATGTGGGGCGCACCACCGCCAACGGCTTGTGGAATAAGAGCCAGCACATCAGCGAGGCCGAAGCAAAGCCCGGTGATCTGGTCTTTTTCAAAGGAACCTACGACACCCCCGGCATGAGCCATACCGGAATCTATCTGGGCAACGGCATGATGGTGTCGGCCGGAGACCCCATCAAGTACGCAAACATTCACTCGTCCTACTGGGAGAAGCATCTCGCCGGGTTCGGACGGCTTTCAAAATGATTGGAGGAGTTTTATGAGCGAAAAATCGGATAAGCTGCGGGCGATGCTGGAAAAAGAAAAGGAACGCCGCATCAAGCTGAACAACCGCATCGAGATTCTGGAGCGGCGCATTCAGGAGGAGGATTCCGCCGAGGTCAACGAAATGGTGCGGACTGCAAAGGTCACGCCGGAACAGCTTGCCGCCCTGCTGCGGCAGTCGGCTACCGCCACCCCGAACCCGGCTGCGCTGTCTGCCGTGGGTGCAACTTTTGAGAAGGAGGTCGATGCAGATGAAGATTAAGAAACTGGGCGCACTGCTGGTATCGGTGGCACTGTGCGCTGGCATGGCGGCTCCCGCTTTTGCCTATGGCGGAGAGCCTGTGGAGGAAGTGGAACAGCCCGTCCTGACTTCTACCACCGATGAAGAAGATGTAGTCACCGTGACCGATGAGGAGACCGGTGCCCTGACCCCGGAGGGCAACCTGACACTGGTGGACGATTACCACACCGACTATTCCGATGGCAGCGGACAGCAGTTCATTACGCTGGTGTCAAAGTCGGGAGCTACCTTCTATCTGGTCATCGACCGCAACGCCAAAGGACAGCAGACCGTTCACTTTATGAATCTTGTGGACGAAGCCGACCTTCTGGCGCTGATGGAAGAAGATGCTGCCGATGCCTATACCGCTGAAAAAGAAGCGGCGGCGCAGGCGGAACTGGATAGGCTGAAAGCCGAGGAAGAAGCCAAGAAAGCTGCGGAAGAAGCGGCAGCATCCGGCGAGGAACAGCCCAAGGAAAACAAGGTCACAAAGATCGCATCCGGCTTTCTGGGTGTGGTGGTGCTGATTGCGCTGGCGGCAGGCGGTGGCTTCTACGTTTTCGCAAAGCAGAAGCAGAAAAAACAGGCAGCACTACCGCAGAAGAAGCCCTTGACCCCGATGCAAACTACACCGAGGACAAGGGCGATTTCGAGATTCCCACCGAGGACAAGCCGGAGGAACCCGGTGAGGAAGATACCGAACCCATCTGATTTCAAGGCGGCATTTGCCGCCGTACATATCCAAATGAAAACAGATTGGAGGGAACGCTTATTTTAATTCTAGTTGTAGCAGAAAAGCCCTCGGTTGCCATGTCCTACGCCAAAGTCCTCGGTGCCACCAACCGCAAAGACGGTTATCTGGAGGGTAACGGCTATCTGGTAAGCTGGTGCGTTGGTCATCTGGTGGAACTTGCTCCGCCCAATGTCTACGATGCCAAGTACGTCAAGTGGAGTATCGCGGATTTGCCCATCCTGCCGCAAAAGTGGCAGTATCTGGTGTCTGTGTCCACCAAAAAGCAGTTTGGCATTCTGCAAAAGCTGATGCACCGCCCGGACGTGGACAGCATTGTGAACAGTTGCGATTCCGGCCGGGAGGGAGAACTCATCTTCCGCTTAGTGTACCAGCAAGCAGGCTGCAAAAAGCCCTTCTCTCGCCTGTGGCTGTCCAGCATGGAGGAAAACGCCATCCGGGAGGGCTTTGCCCATCTCAAACCGTCAACTGAATACGATGCCTTGTATGAGGCGGCTTTATGCCGGGAACGCGCCGACTGGATGGTCGGCATCAACGCGTCCCGGCTTTTTTCGTGCCTGTACGGTCAACCGCTGGCGGTGGGGCGTGTTATGACCCCAGTACTTGCCATGACGGTGGTTCGGGAAGCCGCCATTGCCGCCTTTGTGCCGGAGAAATTCTACACGGTGGATCTGGAACTGACCAGTGGCTGCACGGCATCCAGCACACGGTTTGCACAGAAAGCGGATGCCGAACTGCTGCTTTCCAAATGCCGAAAGGAGGGGCGTGTCACGGTGCAGAAGATGGAACGCAAGGAGAAATCCGAAAGCCCGCCGCAGCTCTATGACCTTACTGCATTGCAGCGGGATGCCAACCGTCTGCTGGGATTTACGGCACAGCAGACCTTGGATTATGCCCAAAGCCTTTACGAAAAGCGGCTTATCACCTACCCCCGCACGGACAGCCGGTTTTTGACGGAGGATATGGCGGCTTCCCTTCCGGGACTGGTGACGGACACGGGCAGGGCGTTTGCCGTGGAGGAGCCGATTCCCATCCATGTGCAGCAGGTCATCAATGGCGGCAAAGTCACCGACCACCATGCGCTGCTGCCTACGAAAAGCATGGCAAACGCAGATCTTGCCGCCCTCCCTGCCGGGGAGCGGAATGTCCTGCGGCTGATTGCCGCACGGCTGCTCTGCGCTGTGGGCGAACCGCACTGCTATGCAGAAACTACGCTCACCACCATCTGCGCCGGAGAGGAATTCTCCGCAAAAGGCAAGTTGGTGCTGTCCGATGGATGGAGAGCCATGGAGCGGAAAATGCTGGGCGAACTGTTGGGCAAGCAGAAAGAACCGGCTGTTCTGCCCGATGTGCAGGAGCAGAGCCAGTGCAGCGTTGCCGGTGTCGAACTGAAAGAGGGTCAAACGTCTCCGCCAAAGCATTTCACCGAGGACCTTCTACTTCATGCGATGGAAACCGCCAGTGCAGACAGTATGCCGGAGGGCGTAGAACGTCAGGGCATCGGTACCCCGGCAACGAGAGCCGCCACCATCGAAAAGCTGGTGCAGAAGGGCTTTCTGGAACGCAAGGGCACCAAGAAAACCAAGGTGCTGCTGCCCACGGATAAGGGAAAAGCCCTCATTACCGTAATGCCCGAAGAGATTCAGTCTGCGGATATGACGGCTGACTGGGAAGCGAAATTGCTACAAATCGAACGTAGCGAAATGGAGCCGAGTGAATTTATGACTGAGATCAATACGATGATTACCGAACTGGTAAAGAATACGGAAATGAAAAAAGGAGTAAATGCGCTTATGAAAAACAAAATCATTGGTGTCTGTCCGAACTGCGGTGCAAATGTTGTGGAGCGTGAAAAGGGCTGGTTCTGTGAGAACAGGGAGTGCCGTTTCGTGCTGTGGAAGGACAATGCGTTCTTCAAGCGTCTGGGTAAGCGACTGGATTCCCATGTGGCGGACAAGCTGCTGCGGGATGGCCGTGTCCGGCTGAAGGACTGCAAGAGCGCCAAGGGCAAGACCTACAATGCCACCGTGCTGCTGTCCTGTGAGGCCGATGGCCGAAGCAGGTTTTCTCTGGAATTTGAAGGTGGGTGCTGATGGAGCAGAAAAAAGAAGCGGTTTACCTTATCAACGATGAACGCTATCTCCACCTCCGGGAAAATGGCGCAGGCGTCGGCTTTGCCACCTACAACAAGGTAACTGGTGAGCCGCTGGAAAGCGGGCAGATCTCGGAAAAGAACCTGCCGCCCGATGGCAGGAACGCCATTTCTGCCGCCCGGAACTGGTATCTGTTTGAACTTTCGGACGATGACCGCAAGGTCATCCAACAGGAAAGCGTAAAGATCCTCGAAAACATCCCGCAGGCGGGCATCGGCAGACGGCGCATCTGGGAGCCGGAAACGCTGCCGAGGGATATTCGTCTCATCAACAGCCACTATGATGACCTCTATCGCATTCCAGATGGCGGCGTGATTCAGGTGGATTACCCGGATGGGCACAGTTTTACGGCACGGGTGGAACATCTGGATGATTATCACTTTGACATGGGCGGTCTGGGCAATGTGTTCCACATCTGCCAGTTTGCCGAAGTCATGGAACGAAACCATGCCGACTTCTACCCGGAGATTCAGACACAGGACGAGCAGGCGGCGTGGGAACTGGGCGGCAAAGGCTACCTTGCCATCCAGTCTTGTGAGGATGGATGGGACTACACCCTCTACCACAGCGATTATTCTGTGATGGACGGCGGGCAGCTGGGTGCCCCGGAACTGACCATTCAGGAAGCCCGTGAGCAGATTCTGGAAGCACACCACATGGAAAAGGGCCGGCGGCTACTGCAGGACTACGATGCAGTCATGGATAAAGTTGCGGAAGCCGAGGAACTGAGTGCAGACCATCGCCCTTCCACACTGGAAAAGCTGGCAGAACTGGCAAGTGATGCGTCTGCGCCAAAATCCTCTGCACGTTCTGCGCCAGAACTGTGAGGTGGACGATGCAGCAAAAATGGAACCAGAATTTTGACGGTGAACCCATGACGGACATCCCGCAGAAGTTTCTGAACGCAGGGTGCGATGTTTATATGGTGATGCAGCTGCGGCATGACGAAAAAATCCTTGATGAAAGATTTGCTTCTATGCGGGAGTTGAATCGTCGAGGCAAAACGCCCGACCCGGAGCATTACGAGGTCACCTACTATGCTGATCTGCCCGCCATGTGGCAGGATGTGCCAGACAACGAGGTTCTGGAAGAACTATTTCAGATGTTCAACCTCTCCCGTCCGCAGGATTTTGAGGGGCACAGCCTGTCGGTCAGCGATGTGATCGCACTCAAACGCAATGGCGAGGTGTCTGTGCATTATGTGGACAGCATCGGCTTCAAGGAACTGCCGGGGTTTCTGGATACAAAGCCGGAACGTCCTTCGGTGCTGATGAATCTCAGGGAAAAGTGCGATGCCCCGGAGTGCAATCCCACTGTCTGCCGGAAAGCGAGGGATGGACATGAACTTTAACCACGAGGAACTCATGCTGATGATGCTCTACAACTCCGGCACCCGGCTAGGGCTTATCCACGAACTGCGGCTCATGCAGTGCTACCTGATGCCGGATGAAACCGCCCTGCGAGAACTGTCGGAGGGCGTTATCGAAAAGCTGAAACTGGTGACCGATGCAGAGTTTGCCGAGTTGGAATTTCCGCTCGACTGACTTTTGCCGCCTGCGGGCGGCATACATATTCTCTTTTACAATGCCATTTGGTGTGGTATACGGAACTCGACAACTCGGAATTTTCTCAGGAGGCTATAAAAATATGATTGGAAGAATTTATCATGTTGGATTGACCGTTTCTGACTTGGATCGCTCGGTTGCTTTCTACAGAGACATCCTTGGACTTGCGTTTCAAGGAGAGATTTTTATGGAAGGCAAAGAAACCGATAAAATGTTTCGCAAGTCGAATTGCAAAGCAAGGGTCGCTTATTTGAACGGTTCTAAGGCTATTGAAACGCCACCGGTCGAGCTGATTCAGTTCGTAGATAGCGAGATCCATAAAGAACAATCAGATTTGTTTACGACATCCATCTCGGAAGTATGTTTCTATACGGATGACATTGATTCTGTCTATAAAACCCTTATCGAAAACCATGTTGAGTGCTTATCTGAACCGCAGTATTTCGACTTTAGAGCAAATGGATTTGGGGAGAGCCGAGCTTTTTATTTCAGAGACCCGGATGGCATTATCCTTGAAATGATGCAAACTCTTTGATAAGAAATCATAGGTATAGGAAATTGCCAACTTCCTGTTTAAGAGGATCAGCCGATGGACAAAACATTTCAGAAATTATTACAGACTGACATTGATCTTTCATCCTTAGGCGTAGAACGCCGTACAGATAACGAACCGTATTTTTGCACACCAAAGGGTGCGTCTGTATTTGGTTGGACCGGTGTGGATGGAATCCACTTCTGTTTTGTTCGTGGCTTTGGCGGTATGGTTTTTGCTGTCAGCCCGGCGAACACATTTCCAAACTATGTTCATCCGTTGGCAAAAAATTTCGCTGATTTTCTGCGGCTACTGCTTGCCTGCGGCGATGTGGCAGCATTGGAGCAGGCATGGATGTGGGATAAGGCACAATTTGAAACCTTCTTACAGGACAACCCTCCCACGCAGGAGCAGCAGGAAACCCTTGCGCTTGTCGCTACGAAATTAAAGCTGATGCCAATGGAGCGGCCATGGGCATATATCAAAGAGCTTCAGGCATCTTTTGATTACAGCAAAATCAAGTACACCAAAGAATATTACGATGTTGTGGACCAGAACGCAAAACCAGCTATCCCGGAGTGGAAAGTCTACTTTGAGGGAAACTTCTGGGGACATTCGGGAAAAGAACGTGCCGGAACAGAAGTCCCCTTGAATCAGCAATTTGAATGGGCCGGGCATCATTGGATCATTCCTGCGGCGTATTCGTGCAGCAAGGGGTTCGTTGTGGACTTTTGTATGCGTACCCCGGAGGAAGACATTCGCAAGTTCATGACTAAATGGGATTTACACCCCGAAAACGACTCTTGTGAATACTTCACGCAGGAGCAGCAACTGCAAATAGATTTAGAAAATCCACTTTGTCTTGACTTTATTCCTCGTTTGGAATTGAACGGGAAAACAATGCCGACCTCCCACGGTTGCTCGGTGGTCTTTAATCCATGTTTGCCAGACGGGATGATCAATGAAGCGGAAGCAAAGTGGGCATTGGAACACTATGATTTGGATACATCCTATGGGTGGATGATTTTTCGGGCGGCATTTCCGTGGACAAGCAAACGCCGTCCTGAAATAAAATCCCTCTCCCTTACGATGGAGCAACGGCCATGCCGTGTGCCGGGACCACATTTCCAGACACACGCTCCCGGTGATTCGTTTTCTTTCCTCCATCCGGTCAGCGGAACAAACTATACATTGACCGTGCAGGAAATAGAGCAACAAACAATTCCTCAAAAGTGTTTCGGTTCTGACCGCTGGGTTTATCCGACACACTTTACCGTCATGCGTTATACGCTTTTCCCTGAATCGGAGGAAGATATCTCGATTTGTGATTGCTGCGATGGAGATAAGCCTATGGAAATTGCTGTGGAGGGAGACACCTTCACGCCGGAAACCCAAAATAATGCTTGCGTAGGCATTATCGGTGGAGCTGACGGACCAACAGTGATTATGCCTGGAGAAAAATCACAAGGCAGGCTTCATGCTGCTTGCTCAGCACTGCACTTTGAGCCGGTTCGGGATGATGTAGAGTGGTGCACAATGTTCAGTATTAAGAATTTTGATGAAACGACGATCAACCTTATATAACAGGAATACGATGACGACTTTCAGCTTGTCGATGGTTGTCAACTGGGATAATTGTCATAAGCCATCACTCCGAAAAATTTTCATAACCCGCAAGAAAGTGGGCTTGATAGAATACTTTCATTCATGCTATACTAAAATCAGTTTTAATGCACAGAAAAATTGAAAGCGGAGGATAGCCAATGGACACCAAAAAAAGATCACCCATCGACCGCCTGCTTTTTGCCACCTTTCTGAAAGGCCGCACATCTTCCCGTGATGTATGGGAAGAAAAGGGCGATATGACCCCCGAAGATAACCAGAAGATCATCGAGGAGACCAACGAGATCATCAACGATGATTCCACCTATCCCTTCATCAGCTACCTGTCCGACCTGCTTGCAAAATCCAAACCCTCCGATGAGGCGGTCATAAAACTGCACGACTGCATTGAAAAAGTTGCAGTTACGTTGGGGCAGGACAGCACCGATGTGTTCCGTGCGCTCCTTGCAAAACTGATCGAGGAGCCGGAAGAAAAGCAGACCTTTGACCGTCTGCTGGAGATGGCCGAGAAATTGGCGGCAAAGCACTGAGATAACTTTACGAGGTGATTTCAATGAGCTACGGATGGGCAACTGTTTTCACTTTAGCGGCATGGTTTGCAGGACTTGTGGTTGATGTAAATGTGCGGGTCGGCGACCTCGGTTTACGAACAGTGCTTCCTGTCATCGTGATGGGGTGCTGCGTTATGAAGTACATAAAGGACAATAGCAAATAATCTTATCTCAATACACTTTCCAGCGGGCGACCACAAAACGGTTGCCCGCTCTTTTTATGCTCAAAAAATGGAAGGAGGAACGCTATGCCAAGCAAAACCGAAGAATATCTCGCCCTTGCCCAGCGCACGGCCAACGGCTTGACCCGATACTGGGAAAGCTGGACGGACTACCTGACCACCGCATCCCGGCTGTACAAGTACAGTTTTGCGGACCAGCTCATGATCTACGCCCAGCGCCCGGATGCCACCGCCTGCGCCGACTTTGACATCTGGAACAACCGGATGAACCGTTATGTGCCCCGGAGTGCAACCCCATCGTCTGCCGGAAAGTGAGGGATGCGCATGAACTTTAACCATGAGGAACTGATGCTGATGATGCTCTACAACACCGGCACCCGGCTGGGGCTCATTCACGAACTGCGGCTCATGCAGTGCTACCTGATGCCGGACGAGACCGCTCTGCGGGAACTATCGGTGGTGGTTATCGAAAAGCTGAAACTGCTGACCGATGCAGAGTTTGCCGAGCTGGAATTTCCACTGGACTGACTTTTGCCGCCTGCGGGCGGCGTACATAAAGTATTTTGTTCTTCCAAAAGATATGCTATAATCAAATTAGACAAAATTCCTCTCTTCAAGCGATTTCTCCGCAATTTTCCTGTGGCTCTGCTCATATCAAAAATAAGGGACCGATTTTTAATTGTCAGAACGGAGGAACCATTATGGCAATCTTTGAAAAGACCATCCGAAACAAGAATTTTGACAAACTGCTTCGGAAGCTGGAAAATGAAATCCCGGACAGCAGTTGGTCGGCAGATTTAGAGGCAGGCAGTGATTTCAAAGAGGGCGATGCCCGGTGCAGTGTCCGTGTGTTTGAACGGTACAGCATGATGGGCGGCAACCGCCTGAGTCTGACACTGACCATGTTCCAGAATGGAGATAGCCCGATTCGGCTGTCTGCAATTACAGCGGGCGGCAGTCAAGCGGTGTTCTTCAAGGTGAACACCCTCGGAGAAGAATCTTTTCTGGACGATGTAAAGGACCTGCTGGAAGAAATTTTGGAGGAGTAAAATGTTTTTTGGATGGTTTGACGCTATATTCAGCTTCATTTTCCCAATCCTGTTCCTGCTTTTTATTGGAATGTTTTTCTTTGCTCTAATTTCAAATCTCCGCACATGGAACAAAAACAACCACTCGCCGCGGCTTACCGTTCCGGCAACAGTGGTAGCAAAGCGCACCGATGTTTCGCATTCCAGCAGTGCCAATGCCGGAGATATGTCCGGTGCGCACGGATACGACACTAGCACATTTACATCGTACTATGTGACTTTTCAGGTGGAGAGCGGCGACCGGATGGAATTTGAAGTGGACGGAAGCGATTATGGTCTGCTCGTGCAGGGCGACATCGGAAAGCTGAGTTTTCAGGGCACCCGCTATCTTGGGTTTGAGCGGAGCTAAGTGTTTCTTACATTATATAGTATGGAGTGCCGTATGAACGATTTGTTTATCCAAGGGCTGACCATCGACTGGAACAGAGTTCGCCCATACAATTATGTTCGTCAGATTCCTGCCATCAGTGGAATCGACACTTTTACATTCCATAAGCCCATTACGTTCTTTGTTGGCGAAAATGGAAGTGGAAAATCTACGCTTCTGGAAGCAATCGCTGTTGCTTACGGCTTCAACGCAGAGGGTGGAACGAAGAACTATTCATTTTCCACATACAACTCCCATTCGGAACTATGTGAGGCTATGACGATTTCCAAGGGGTATCGCAGACCAAAGTTCGGGTATTTTCTCCGAGCAGAGAGTTTCTATAATGTAGCCACCAAGGAAATCGACTATTCCGATGACGATCATCCCTCCAAAGGCTATCACCAAAAATCACACGGTGAAAGTTTCCTCGCCATTGCGCAGGACTACATGGGTGCAGATGGAGTCTATATTTTTGACGAGCCGGAAGCCGCTTTATCCCCGCAGCGGCAGCTCACGTTACTGATCAACATTTATCGGTGTGCCCAAGAAGGGGCGCAATTCATTATCGTATCACATTCACCCATTCTCCTCGGAATGCCTGATGCTGAGATTTTTAGCTTCGACAATGGCACGATTCATCCTTGTCAGTATGAAGATACGGACAGCTACGTTATCACCAAAACATTTGTAAATAATCGGCAGCATTTTTTGAACCAGCTTCTGAACGAAGAAACGTAATGCCGGGAAAGGACATTCCATATGAGTGATTCTACGTTGAAAGAGTTTTGGCAGCAGGTCGCTGAAAAGAAAAGCTGCGAAGCAAAACAGAAAGAACTGACCGCCCAGAGAGATACGCTTGCTGATTGCCTGAAAAAGCTGGAAAAATCCAAGCTGGCAGAGCAGGCTGATGTGGACCGTCTGGAGGGACACAGCCTTGCCGCATTTTTCTATCAAGTGATTGGAAAAATGGATGAAAAGCTGGACAAAGAACGGCAGGAAGCCTATGCAGCCCGCGTCAAGTACGATGCGGCTCTCCATGATCTTTCTTCCGTTGATGCCGACTTGAAGCAGATTCAAAATAGACTGGCACGGCTGTCCGATTGCGAAAGTCAGTATCAAGCTGCTCTTTCCGAAAAAATCAAAAGCATCAAAGTCTCTGCCCACCCTGCCGCACAGCAGATTGCGGAAAGCGAAAGCCGCATTGCCGCACTGAAAGTTCAAAAGCGGGAGCTGCTGGAAGCCATCAACGCAGGAAAGACTGCCTTGCATACGGTCAACGAAGTTCTCGAAACCCTCCACAACGCCGAGGGCTGGAGTACATGGGACGTAATGGGCGGTGGTTTGATGGCCGATCTTGCTAAGTATGAGGAACTGGACGATGCACAGGAACAAATCGAACAGCTCCAAGTGGAACTGCGGCGGTTCAAAACTGAACTTGCCGATGTTGAAATCACCGCAGATCTTCAGGTTACGGTGGACAGCTTTCTGAAATTTGCGGATTTCTTCTTTGACGGTCTCTTTGCAGACTGGGCAGTTCTGGATCACATCAATCAGGCACAGAGCAGAGTGGAGAATACCAAAGGTCAAATCAAGCGAGTCGTTGCACTTCTGAAAAAGATGCGCGAAGATGTTGATGTCCAAATCGCTGATGAAAAAGAGAAGCAGGAGCAGCTTGCAGTGGAAACCGAGCTGTAGGGTTGGAGAGATTACTTTGTGTGATCGGCGCAACTCGATAAGTGAATATTAACGCGGAGATGTGATCATATGAATAATAGCCCACGAAAACATGCTGGTATTTCTTGGTTCATTTTAGGGACAGGGATATTGCTCGCAGTAATCGGAGCAATGACCGCAAAAGCGTATAAAGTCAACCCATGTCTTTTGACTGGGGCATTGGTTATTATTGGTGGCATTGCGTATCATCTTGTCATGGTGAAGTGCCCTTATTGCGGTCATTCACTCGTTGGATATAGGCCAATGCCTGACGAATGCCCGAAGTGCCATAAAAAATTTGAACAATAATCGATCTTTATTACATCCCTTGCGGGCAACCATAAAACGGTTGCCCGCTTTTTATACCCTAAAATCTGAAGAAGGAGGCCAAAATGCCAAGAAAAACCGAAGAATATCTCGCCCTTGCCCAGCGCACAGCCAACGGCTTGACCCGGTACTGGGAAAGCTGGACGGACTACCTGACCACCGCATCCCGGCTGTACAAGTACCCCTTTGCGGACCAGCTCATGATCTACGCTCAGCGCCCGGATGCTACCGCCTGCGCCGACTTTGACATCTGGAACAACCGGATGAACCGCTATGTGCGCCGGGGTGCCAAGGGAATCGCTCTGCTGGACGAATCCAGCGGATTTCCCCGTCTGCACTACGTTTTCGATGTGTCGGATACCGGGGTGCGCTGCAATTCCCGTGACCCGGAGGTGTGGCAGTTCAACGACGACCTGAAACAGCCGGTTTCGGAAATGCTGAGCAAGACCTACGGCATCGGCGGGGAGCGTGTCAGCCAGCAGCTTGCGGATGTTGCCGGGAAACTGGCGGCGGATTACTGGGACAACAACGGCGGGGACATCCGCGCCATCGTTGACGGTTCGCTGCTGATGGATTATGATGAAGCCGGGGTGGAGATGCAGTTCAAGTCCGCCGCCGCCATCAGCGTCACCTACACGCTGCTGGAACGCTGTGGCTTTGAGCCGACGGGCTGGTTCGACAAGGACGATTTTCAGGCCATCCACGATTTTTCCACCCCGGATGCCGTTTTCGCCCTCGGCGCAGCCGTCAGCGACATGAGCCGGGAGGTGCTGCGGAACATCGAGCGCACCGTAAAAACCACCATTCGCCGCCGCAATGCAGAAAGGAGCCAATATGAATACGAACAGCAGGAACGTGACCTACTCGACCGTCGGGGACTACCAGCTCCCGAACCTGATTTTGAACCAGCCCCGGAAGCCGCTGGGCAAGTACGGCAGGCTGCGCCGGACCTACCTGAAAGACCATCGCCCGGTGCTGTACAACACGATGCTGATGAACGGGAGCCTGTACCCGCACCTGATGGAGGTGGAGCAGACGGCAGAGAGCCGGATGCAGCAGACCATGGAGCAGCTTCTGAAGCAGAACCCGGAACCGGACAAGGAGCAGAACCAGATGGCGTGGGTGCAGCACATGAACAGCCTGAAAGCGCAGGCAGAGGAACTGGTGCTGACGGAGCTGATCTACAGCTAAGTTTTCTGGATGCAAACATCCCCACCGAAGCCCAGCAAATTGAACATATCGACCGAGCGGAGAGCGAAAAATCGCCCTCCGCTTTTGTTTTGTCGCAGGCTGAAATTGAGAATGAACTGCGCAAGCATGGTTCCGGTTTTCAGGATGGCAAGCAGCGAATCATCGAACTGTACCAGACACAGCCCGACCGCAAACTCCGCGCTAAAGCATTGGCGAAAGAGTACGGCATCGGCGGACATTCGCAGGATTTTCTGGATGGCAGCAGCGGTTTTGTAAATCATGATGGAAAAGGACTTGAATTTGACCACTACCCGGATCATCAAAAGGTTACGTTAAGCTGGACACAGGTCGAGAAATACATCGACCTGATGATTCAGTCTGACCGCTACCTGACCGATAAGGAAAAAGAGCATCGTGCCGCCGTGCAGGAAGCGGAACGACAGCTCCCAATGCTGGATGGTGATGCCGCTGCCGAATACAATGCTCTGAAAGAGCAGTACCCCAATACCCTGATTGGCTTTGAACTGGGCGGATACTTTCTGTTCTATGACAAAGATGCAATCACTGTAAAGGAAGTTTTTCGTTCTAATTTGCTGTCACAGGAAAATGCGCTGGGAAAAGTCAAAGTGACCGGCTTTTTGCGCAGAGAGTGGGTAGCAAAATCGCAGAAGCTGTGGGCCGAGGGCAACAGCATCTATCTAGCCGGACAGGGCGGAGATGGTACCCACCATCAGACAAAATATCTGCGAGAGGAAGATTATCTGCCGATCGGCATCATCATCAAGCTAGATGGCCGGGATTTCCGTGTGGATCACGTCAACTTCATGTTCAAATCCGTCAGCTTGCAGGACATGGACTTGACCAACAGCGGACAGCCCATCTTCCGGGTTGAACGGTTGCCCAATATCCGGGAACTGTATGAACAGCAGCAGGATGAAATTATTGACGTTTCTCCTGAAAAGGCTGTTGATTACAAGGTCGGTGACGAAGTTGTTGTTGACCTTCCCACCCGAACCATCGAAGGCAAAATCGGCTATGTTGGCGAAACCGATGTGCGCATCGACACCAGCGCGCATGGGCAGTCGTGGGATAACGAGGTACTCAACAAGCAGCAATTCGAGGACGGTCTGCGGCGGGATGAACCTACACCTGATGAGGAACTGGACAAGTTGCCTATCTCTGTGGAGGTCAATGGCGAGTGGCAGACCTTTCCGGATGCTGCTGCCGCAGACGAAGCCCTGAACGCTGAACCGATGCCGGAAGCCGCAGGAAATTTTCACATCACGGATGATAATTTGGGTGTCGGAGGCCCCAAGCAGAAATTCGCCCGCAATATTGAAGCCATCCAGACCTTGCGCACTTTGGAGCAGGAGCATCGCGGTGCCACCGCCGAGGAGCAGCAGGTGCTTTCGCAGTATGTAGGCTGGGGCGGTCTTGCAGATGTCTTTGACCCCAACAAGGAAAACTGGTCTGCCGAGTACACCCAACTGAAAGGGTTGCTCACCGAAGAGGAGTATGCCGCCGCCCGCGCTTCCACTCTGAATGCCCACTATACCTCTCCGGTGGTAATTCGCGCCATCTATGATGCTGTGGAAAAGATGGGCTTCCAGTCTGGAAATATCTTGGAGCCTTCCTTGGGTATTGGCAACTTTTTCGGTATGCTGCCCTCTGGCATGGCTGACAGCCGTCTGTATGGTGTGGAACTGGATTCCATCACCGGACGCATCGCCCAAAAACTATATCCACAGGCCGACATTACGGTTGCTGGCTTTGAAACCACCGACCGCCGAGATTTTTACGACCTTGCCGTAGGTAATGTCCCTTTCGGTCAGTACAAAGTCAACGACAAGGCGTACAACAAACTGGGTTTTTCTATCCACAACTACTTTTTCGCCAAGACTATCGACCAGATCCGACCGGGCGGCGTGATTGCTTTCGTGACCAGCCGTTTCACGATGGACAGCAAAGACAGCAGTGCCCGCAAGTACATGGCGGAACGTGCTGATTTGCTGGGAGCCATCCGCTTACCCAACAACGCTTTTAAGGCAAATGCAAGCACCGAGGTTGTTTCGGATATCCTCTTTTTGCAGAAGCGTGACCGCCCTGCAGACATCGAACCTGCATGGGTGCAGCTGGGGCAGACCGAAGATGGCTTCAATATCAATCAGTATTTTGTAGACCATCCGGAAATGGTGCTGGGAAATTTGGAACTAGAAAGCACCCAGTACGGCCATGACCTGACCGTTGCACCAATCGAAGATGCAAACCTTGCAGACCAGCTTACCGAAGCGGTGCAGCACATCGAGGGCCAGTACACTGCGGTGGAGATTGCCGCTCCGGACGTTGCCGATGCGGAAGTGCAGCGCAAAACTCTGCCCGCAGACCCTACCGTGAAGAATTTCAGCTATACTGTGGTGGATGGTGAAATCTACTACCGCGAGAACTCCATCATGACACAGATTGAACTGTCCGACAACGCCAAAGGCCGTGTGGCTGGCATGGTGGAACTGCGGCAGATCGTCAACGAGTTGATCGACCAGCAGTTGAATGACTTCCCGGACGAGGATATCAAGGCATCGCAGGCAAAGCTGAATTATGCCTACGATGCGTTTACTGCAAAATACGGTCTGATCAACGACAAGAAAAATGCCCGCCTGTTCGATGATGACAGCTCCTATTATCTGCTCTGCTCGCTGGAGAATCTGGACGAGAATAAAAATCTCAAATCTAAGGCAGATATGTTCACCAAGCGGACGATTCGCCCAGAACGTATTGTCACCAGCGTGGATACCCCCAGCGAAGCACTGGCAGTGTCCATCGGGGAGCATGGCAAAGTAGACCTGCCTTATATGGCAGAACTGCTGGGCACTCCCGGTAACTATGAGCGCATCACCACCGAATTGTCCGGCGTGATTTTCAAAGACCCTGCTGCGGATGCTGACGACCCGGAAGCCGGCTGGCAAACAGCGGACGAATACCTTTCGGGTAATGTGCGCGATAAACTACGGATGGCACAACTTGCTGCAGAAAGCCGCTCGGAGTTCAAGGGCAATGTGGACGCACTGACTAAGGCGCAGCCCAAAGATTTGGAAGCTTCTGAAATTGATGTGCGGCTGGGTGCCACATGGCTTGCCCCCTCTATTGTGCAGCAGTTCATGATGGAAACTTTTCAGCCGCCCTATCGTATCCGCTACAACAATGCCATCACCGTTCGCTACTCCCCTTACACTTCCGAATGGCGGATCAGCAATAAATCTGCTACTGGCTTTGGTGACATTATGGCCACCGAAACCTACGGTACCCGCAGGGCCAATGCTTACAAGATTTTGGAAGACACCTTGAATTTGCGTGATAGCCGCGTTTATGATACCATCGAGGAGAATGGGAAAGAAAAGCGTGTGCTGAATCAAAACGAAACCACCCTCGCCCAGCAGAAACAGCAGGCCATCAAGGACGCATTTGCTGGCTGGGTCTGGAAAGATCCACAGCGACGCGCCCTACTGGTAAAAAAGTACAACGAGCTTTTTAACAGCACCCGCCCCCGTGAGTATGACGGTAGTCACATTCATTTTGTGGGCATGAACCCGGAGATCAATTTGCGAGAGCATCAGCGCAATGCGGTTGCCCATGTGCTGTATGGGTACAACACCCTTTTGGCGCACGAAGTCGGTGCTGGCAAGAGTTTTGAGATGGCGGCTTCCGCTATGGAACTGAAACGTCTGGGCTTGTGTCAGAAAAGTCTTTTTGTCGTGCCAAACCATTTGACGGAACAATGGGCCAGCGAGTTTTTACGCCTGTACCCCAATGCAAAGCTGCTGGTTACCAGCAAGAAAGATTTTGAACCCGGTAATCGGAAAAAATTCTGTGCGAGAATTGCGACCGGTGATTATGATGCGGTTATCATCGGACACAGCCAGTTTGAAAAGATACCCTTGTCCGCAGAACGACAGGAGCGTCTGATTCAGGAACAGATGGATGAAATCGAGGAGGCCATCGAAGAAGCGAAAGCACAGGTTGGCGAGCATTTCACAGTAAAGCAGCTGGAAAAGTTGCGCAAGTCTCTGAAACAGAAACTGGAAAAGCTGCAAGGCGCAGACCGTAAAGATGATGTGGTTACGTTTGAACAATTGGGCGTAGACAGGTTGTTTGTGGATGAGAGCCAAGCGTTTAAGAACCTCTACTTGTACACGAAAATGCGTAATGTCGCAGGTTTGAGTACGAGCGAGGCACAAAAATCCAGCGATATGTTCGGCAAGTGTCGCTATCTGGATGAAATCACCGGTGGCCGTGGCGTGATTTTTGCAACAGGTACGCCCCTGAGCAACAGCATGACCGAGATGTATACCCTGATGCGTTATCTTCAGTACAACACCTTACAGCAGAAAGGGCTGACCCATTTTGATGCGTGGGCATCCACCTTCGGTGAGACGACCACGGCCATTGAACTTGCGCCCGAAGGCTATACTTAATCAGGACAATAAAATTGATTGTCCTAAATTGAAAGATTACATAGGAAAGGAGGTAGAACGAATGCCTAAAGAACCAAAAATCACAGCACTCTATGAGCGTTTGTCAAGAGATGATGATCTTGCTGGTGAATCGAATTCCATCACCAACCAAAAGAAATATCTTGAAGATTACGCCCAAAAGAACGGCTTCAAGAACATCCGCCATTTTACAGATGATGGCTTTTCAGGTGTGAATTTCAATCGTCCCGGCTTTCAATCTCTAATAAAAGAGGTAGAAGCAGGAAATGTCGAAACGCTTATTGTGAAGGATATGAGCCGCTTAGGACGAAATTATCTGCAAGTCGGTTTTTATACGGAAGTTCTGTTCCCACAGAAAAACGTCCGATTCCTTGCAATCAACAACAGCATCGACAGCAACAATGCTTCAGACAATGATTTTGCTCCGTTTTTGAATATTATGAACGAATGGTATGCCAAAGACACGAGCAATAAAATCAAGGCTGTGTTCGATGCCCGGATGAAAGATGGAAAACGTTGCAGCGGCTCTATTCCGTATGGATATAACCGTTTGCCGAACGACAAGCAGACACTTGTTGTTGATCCGTTGGCATCCGAAGTCGTAAAGCGCATTTTTCTTCTTGCGAACGAAGGAAAAAGCCCACGGACAATCGCAGAACTGTTGACAGAGGAAAAAGTCCTGATTCCTGCTGCATACGCAAAGAAATATCACCCGGAGCAGTACAATGGGACAAAGTTCTCCAATCCGTACCTGTGGGGCACCTCCTCTGTAAGAACAATTTTAGGTCGGCAGGAATATCTGGGACACACTGTTTTACGAAAATCTGTAAGCACAAATTTCAAACTTCACAAGAGAAAAGAAACAGATGAAGATGAACAGTACATTTTCCAGAACACGCATGAACCGATTATATCGCAAGAACTTTGGGATAGTGTTCAGAAACGCAGATGCCGAGTGAATCGTGCTTCTGCTTGGGGAACGCACACCAACCGTTTAAGCGGGTATCTGTATTGTGCCGACTGCGGCAGAAGATTGACCTTGCAAACACACTACAGTAAAAAGGATGGGTCTACTCAATATTCTTATCGTTGTGGTGGATATGCAAGTCGGGTGAATGGCTGTACTGCCCATTCAATCAGTGCCGATAATGTTGAAGCCCTGATATTGGCATCGGTCAAACGCTTTTCGAGATTTGTTCTAAAAGATGAAGAAACCTTCGCTTTGGAACTGCAATCACTTTGGAAAGAGAAACGTGAAGAAAAGCCGAAGCAGAACCAATCGGAATTGAAACGTTGTCAAAAACGCTATGATGAGCTTTCTGCCCTTATTCGTAGCCTGTACGAAAATCTTATGGCTGGACTGTTGCCCGAACGACAGTACAAGCAGCTGATGGCACAGTATGATGGCGAGCAGGCAGAATTGGAATCAAAGATGGAAACGATGAAATCCGAAATTGCCGAAGATAAATCAAGTTCCGCTGATATTCGACATTTCATTTCGCTGATTCGCAAGTGCAAAAATCCAACAGAAATCTCCGATTCAATGTTTAACGAACTTGTCGATAAAATCGTTGTTTATGAAGCCGAGGGTGCAGGCAATGCCCGCACACAAAAGGTTGACATTTATTTCAACTATGTCGGCCAAGTCGATATTGCTTATACCGAGGAAGAACTTGCCGAACTGAAAGCGCAGAAGGAGCAGGAAGAACGGCAGCGCATGGAAAAGCAGCGCAAACGTGAAAAAGCCTACCGAGAAAAGCGAAAGGCAAAGAAAATCGCTGAAAACGATGGCGAGATCATTAAAACCAAAACGTGTCCGCACTGCGGGAAAGTGTTTACACCTACGAGCAACCGACAGCTTTTCTGCTCAAGGGAATGCTGGAATCAGGCAAGACAGGAGCAAAAGAAGGCGGATAGAGAAGCCGAGAGAGGAACTCGCTACTACCGGCAGCGCACCTGTGCCGTGTGCGGTCACTCCTACTGGCCTACACACAGCCAGCAGGAATTTTGTTCCGATGAGTGCAGGAGAATTAACCACAACAGGAAAACCTTGGAATTCTATCACAAGAAAAAAGGAAATCCAAAACCTGACCCAGAAGCATTCCCAACGCCGAAACCAAAGGAGGATAATGCAGCATGACTACCATGAAAAATTCCATCCATGACAACGCTAACGGTCTGGACTACACCCTTGTCAATGACCACTATCTGCCGAATCTGACCGTAGCAGCCCCGACAGAGCAGCACCCCACCGGGCGGTGGGACCGCTTACATAAAATGTATCTGAAGGAGCAGCATCCCATCCGGTATAATCAACTGCTCCTGTCCGGTGAGCTGAGCGGCTATCTTGCCAAGCTGGACAAGCAGACCGAGGAGCAGCTTGCATTGACCGTCCGGCAGATGCAGGAAGCCGAGGGCGTGACCGAAGCCCTGAAAGCTGCCGATCAACTGGAGTGGGTGCGCCGGATGAACAGCATCCGCAACCGTGCCGAGGAGATCATCAAGACCGAGCTGATTTTTGTATAAGGAGGTGCCCACGATGACTGTGCTGAAACCGATGCTGAAACTTGCCCTTTTTCCGCTGCTTCTGCTGCTGATTCTGGCGCAGTGGGTGGGCATCTTCCTCACGACCTTCTCCACGATCCTGACGAATCTGCTGGCGGGGCTGTTCTTCTTCGTGGCTCTAGCAAGCTGGATCATGAAGCTGGCAGACGGCGGCGAAGTCCTGAAAATGCTGATTACCGCATTTGTGGTTTTCGTCCTGCCTTACATAGCGATAGCTGCTATCGCCAAAATCTCCTTTTTCGCTGATGAACTCCGGGATTTTCTCCAATCCTGAGTTCAAGACCGCCCTGCACAACGCACGGCGGTCTTTTTGCTACATCGGGTCTGCACAGGGCAGGCCCTTTTTTAATACGGAGGAACAAGCCTATGAAACTGACGTTTGAAGAAAAGAAGCTGCTCTACACCTATGGCTGCGCCGATCTGGAACTGACCCGCAAGCGGCTGTACGGAGTTGCCGGGCTGACGGTTGACCCCAATCAGAACAAGATGGTGTATGACTTCTGCCGGAAGCTGGAGGACGAAACGCTGGCAGACTGGTACGACCAGATGTTCTACTTTGTCCGTGCTGAGATGGAGTGCTACACCAACATGCTGCTCCTGATGCAGGACATCGAGGAGGACGAGGACTGGGGCCCGACCATCTTTGACGAATCCGAGGAGGGAGAACTGATTGACGATGTTTAAGCTGGAAACCATGATCTATGCCAGCGAGGACGGAACAAGCAGCGTATTTACGCTGAATCCCGCCTTGCAAAAGCAGCTGGATACCCTTGCATCGCAGCACCCGGAGGTGTGCCAGAGAAAGGCAAGGGGCGAAGCCGGTGGGGTGACGTATCAGGTCAGAAATGCGGCGGTATCAATCCTGCCTGTGTAAAAAGGTAGAATACAGAATTCAGCAGATGCGGAGGGCTTTTCGGCTTCTGCTGAATTTTATTTTGTGCTTTTTTGCTAGCGGCTCTTGAGTATCCTTTGTCAGGATGATATACTATTGCTTGAAATTCAGCGATTGCGGAATTTAGTTCCAAGATGATGGAAAACAAGCATTAGGAGAAAATCAATGTCAGTAAGTTACAAAAAGCTCTGGAAGCTGCTGATCGATCGGGATATGAAAAAGAAAGATCTGTGTGTTGCAGCCGGAATCAGCCATACTTCCATGGCCAAACTAGGAAAAAATGAAAATGTCACAACAGATGTTCTGGTGAAAATCTGCACAGCACTTCAATGCGATATTGGTGACATCATGGAACTAACTGCTAAAAATGAAGATTGAAAGGAGGATGGCATACTATGGATAACACCGCAAGAACTTTAAGTTATATTCAGGCAAAGCCTATATTGAAATGGGCAGGCGGAAAGACCCAGATGTTGAATGATCTTCTGCCTAAAGTTCCTTCCTCCTATGGAAGATATATTGAGCCGTTCTTCGGCGGCGGCGCACTTTTCTTTGCCTTGCGGCCTGAAAATGCAATTATAGCAGACAGCAACCCGGAACTGGTCAATATGTATCGTCAGGTTGCCAATAATCTCGATGATGTGATTGACTATCTGAAAAAATACAAAAATACCAGCGAGATGTTTTATCAGGTTCGTGCGCTAGAGTGGACAGAACTTCCTCCTGCGGAGGCTGCTGCTAGAACAATTTATCTCAATCGGACGTGCTTTAACGGTTTGTATCGTGTCAACCGCAAGGGTCAATTCAATGTTCCATACGGAAAGTATGTAAATCCCAAAATCTGCGATGAAGAAAATCTTCATGCAGTATCTAAGGCTTTGCAGAAAGCAGAGATCGTTTGTGGTGATTATTTGCTGGTGCTGGAGCATTATGCCAAGCCGGGTGACTTTATTTTTCTGGATCCTCCTTATCTTCCAATTTCTGAATATTCTGATTTCAAACGGTATACCAAGGAACAGTTCTATGAGGAAGATCATGTGGAACTTGCAAAGATGGTGATGCGGCTGCATGAAATGGGCTGCTCTGTTGTATTGACAAACTCTAACCATCCGCTGGTTCACGAACTGTATTCTCCCTTTAAGATCGATGTGATTCAAACGAAACGTCACATCTCCTGCAATGGAAAGAGCAGAAAGGGCGAGGATGTTATCGTTACGGTTCCTCCGAAACATAAAACTCTTATGAAACTCGCTCCCCAACCTCTGCCGCAGCAGGTATCTTGTTATCCTCCCACACGATTTATGGGTTCTAAAAGTAAACTGCTTTCTCAGATTTGGGCAATCGCGTCACAGTTTGAGTTTGAAACTGCGGTTGATCTTTTTTCGGGTTCTGGTATTGTCGGTTATATGTTCAAGGCACAGGGTAAATCTGTTATCAGTAACGATTACATGGCAATGTCTGCGACTTTTACAAAAGCAATGATTGAGAACAGCCATGTTACCTTGTCCGAAAGAGAAGCCAAAGAACTGTTGGCAAAGAAAAAGGAATCAGACCATTTTGTTGCGACCACCTTTAAGGATTTATACTATACTGATGCAGAAAACGAACTGATCGACATTCTTCGCACAAATATTGCAGGTATTAAAGACTCTTACAAACGTGCTATTGCTATGACGGCTTTAATTCGTGCCTGTACTAAAAAAAGACCCCGCGGAATTTTTACCTATACAGGAAATCGGTACAATGACGGTCGTAAGGACTTACAGAAGAGCTTAGAGCAGCAGTTCTTGGAAGCTGTCGAGGCCGTAAATGCTGCCGTATTTGACAATGGAATGAGCTGTCTTTCTAAACACGGCGATGCAATGGAACTCCGGGCAGACAAGGCAGACCTTGTGTATATGGACCCTCCATATTATTCTCCGCTATCCGACAACGAATATGTCAGAAGGTATCATTTTGTCGAGGGTCTTGCTCGTGATTGGAAGGGCGTTGAAATTCAAGAACACACCCAGACCAAAAAATTCAAATCCTACCCGACCCCTTTTTCCACCAGAAAAGGGGCGGCAGATGCGTTCGATAAGCTTTTTAAGAAATTTGCAAACAGTATTCTGATTGTGTCTTATTCTTCCAACAGCCTTCCGACACAAGACGAAATGTTAGAGATTATGGCTCGGTACAAAAAGCACGTTGAAGTGATTCCTGTTGACTATAAATATTCCTTTGGAAATCAAGGCGAAGCCAAAACCCATCGAAACTCTGTGCAGGAGTATTTATTTGTCGGCTATTAAGGAGGAAGTTCAAAATGGGGACTCCGATTGATATTTGGCTGGTTGGAAACACTGGTCTCAGAAATCCTAATAGAATCAAGGATGGATTCTCTGTATTTGCAGAATCCTCTTTCGTTGGAAATCTCCGAGGTCGGGAAAACGATATTGCGTTTATGAATCTTCTGAATGAGAAAGGTATCATTCAAAATGAAGGTGGAAAAGATGAATCCGGCAGTCACGCCAGAAAATGGCGGCTTATGTTCTCTAAGAACGGCTTGATCTATCCGAAGCTTGATAAAAAATATGGTGAACAAGCTGCTCTTGGAAAGATGGACGATATAACGCCATTCGGACGTGTGTTTTTGAAAGCGGACACTTATCCTGCTGTTCAAGAGTGCTTTTTGAGGGCAATGAGCGTCGAACAGTTTCCTCTGGCTGGCGAATCTTCGTATTTTTCGCCATTAAGATGGATTCTTGCCATTATGCTGGAACTTGAAAAAAGAACTGGCTCATCTGAGTTGAGCCGCATTGAATTTGCATTGTGGGGACACACTACAAATCCCAAATATTCTTTGTCTGAGGTTGTGGACAATATCTTGGATTTAAGAATGCGACGAGCAAAAGCACCCGCAAAGAAAACTTTTGATCGGCAGGAAATCGCTGTTCGGGCTAAAGACTATGATAAGAAGTCGGATAATTTCTTGGACTATTCTGATATGAATATGCGTATCTTCGCATTTCAGGTGTCTTACAACGAAAAGGTCGTGGCCTTATTATTTCACCTGCAAAGCATGTGCTGGCAGAAGCCCTTGCAAAAAGTACAGCGAATGATAAACCTCTTATCGAAGAATACAGAATACTCTGTAATGGTGCTCCGTTGCCTACAGATAATGAAGATGTAGCGAAATCTGTTTTGAACGACCTGATGCGCCAGATGAAAGAACGGCGGATTACATTTGATATTTCTGATCTTCCGTTGGACACTCCAACGGAGATCAATATTGCTCGTCGTCGGCTTGAAAGCGTTATTGCCCAAACTGATGAAATCCAGTATGCTCAAGCGCAGTGTAACCAGTGGAAAGAAATTTCCGACTATATGACGCTTTTAATCAAAGGCGGCGGAAAAACTGTATATGACGAGGATAACGCCATTGAGGTTCCCAAAGACGAAACCCCGGCTTACTTAGAGTGGACGCTTTGGAGAGCATCGTTAGCCATTGACCATCTGGTGAATATGCCCTATGAGGTGCGTGGTTTCAAACTCGATTCCGATTTTATGCCTGTTTCGGCGGCAGGTGGCGGCAAGGGTGATCTGTACTGTGAATTTGAGGATTTCACCATCTTGACTGAGGTTACAATGTCCACTTCTTCCAGACAGGAAGCTATGGAGGGTGAGCCTGTCCGCCGCCATGTTTCTGATGCAGTTCTTAAATACGATAAGCCCGTCTATGGAATGTTTATTGCTGTCAGGATTGATACCAATACGGCGGAAACCTTCCGACATGGTATCTGGTATGCCAAAGATGACGTGAAGCAGCGCCTTGATATCGTGCCGTTGACATTGGCACAGTTCCAGAAATATTTTGTTGCAATGTTTGAGTGCGAACAAGCTTGTCCAGAAAATTGGCGTAATTTGATCTTGGAATGTGAAGAAAAGAGGGACTCTTTGGATGCGCCAAATTGGAAGCACTATATTAATGATCTTGTAAATCAAAAAATTATGCAACAGGCATTCTAAAGTAAAAATTTGACTAGGGATAGTCATACAATCATATAATGATATATTGACTAGTAGTAACAAGCACTTCACAGAAAGGAGCCAAGAAAATGTCAAATCTAAAAATGGTTAGAATTCAGGCAAAGATCGACGAATTGTTTAAGGAACTAGTTGATCTATCTGATGTAAAAAATCCTGACGAAAAAGTTAACAAATTTTATTCGCGTTCCTTGGCGGCTTTGGCTATCGTTATGCAGTGTGGAGCAGAATACGATATTGCTGCACAAAGCATTACGGATGGATACCATGATTTGGGAATTGATGCGGTTTATAATGATACGGCTCAAAAGAAACTTATTTTGGTTCAAAGCAAATGGAGAAAAGACGGACTGGGCAGCATTTCGCAGGAAGAGGCATCTACATTTACTGAAGGCGTGGCGCGGGTGATCAATTTTGATCTTACTGGGTGCAATGCTAAATTGAGCGCAAAACAATCAGAAATTACCGATGCGCTTCGTGATATGAATTATCAAATCGAAATTGTATACTGCCATACTGGAAATCAAGGAATGAACGAATACGCTTCAAGAGCCTTAAATAGTCTGTTAAATCAAGTCAACGAAGATGATAGTACAGAACTCCTTACTTTTACGGAAATCAAATTACAGGACATCTATGAGTATCTTGCCAACGGACAAATAAATGAAAGCATTGTGTTAAATGATGTGTTGATTTCCAACTGGGGTTCGGTTGATGCACCTTTCAAAGCGTACTATGGCACAATTCCAGTATCGGCTGTTGGAGAGTGGTATAATCAATATGGAAATCAGTTGTTCGCAAAGAATATACGGTATTATAAAGGAAGTACAGAAGTTAATCAAGGAATTAAAGAGGTTCTTAAAACACAGCCAGAAAAGTTTTTTTATTACAATAATGGAATAAAACTTTTATGCAAAAAGATCACAAAAAAGCTTCCGTATAGTACAGGAAATAATGTAGGACTATTTGCCTTGGAGGGCGTATCGCTGGTTAATGGAGCGCAAACTACAGGTGTTATAGGCGCTGTTTGCTTGGAAAATCCAGAATTGATAGAATCTGCGAAAGTGTTTGTACAAATGATTGACTTGGGAGATGCTGAAAATGACCAGGCTGTACAAATAACTAAGCTGTCAAATACCCAAAATCGGATTGATAGCAAGGATTTTGTTGCGTTAGATCCTCAGCAAGATAGGCTGCGTATGGAATTAAATTTAGCAGGAATTCAGTATTTGTATAAATCCGGCTCCAAATTAGATGATCCAGTTCATCAAATTTCACTGGATGAAGCTATTGTTTCACAGGCATGCACACTCGACGACCTTTCTATTGTCGCACTTGTCAAAAGAAATATTGGTGCATTGACCGAAAATATTGATCGACCTCCATACAAATTGTTGTTCAATGGTGCAACAAATAGTTTTGCAATGTATAACGGAGTTCAAGTACTTAGGAGTGTGGATTTCTATATCAAGCAAAACGAGCCTACAGAAACCGGAAGGAAAAGACTCGTTTTGATTCATGGTAATAGGTTTCTACTTCACCTGCTACTTCAAAAGGTTAAAATCATTGATGGATATGATACAACTTATTTGGATAATGCAGTTATTGATGAAATAGTTCAAACTAATTTTAACGAACTATGGAACAATATATTTAGCGTAATGCAAGCAAAATATCCAGAGGCATATCCAGCGCATATATTTAAAAATGTTGGCAGATTGAAAGAACTCGTGACCCTTTTATAAGAATTTTTTTAGTTATGATATAGGAATACTCTTTTACAGAATTTTAGCCAAATTGAATGGCGTTGTAATTGGCAGATGCTACAGCTTACATATACTTGTAAAGGAGCGTGATGCCATGACCCAACCCAAAACCGACCTTGCCTACCTCCGCAACGAAAAAGACAAAGCAGAGCAAAAGCTGCGCTCTTGCCAGCACCGGGAGAAAATCCTTGAACGCTAGATGTCGGAACTGAATCGGAGAGAGCGTGTGCATCGTCTTTGCACCCGTGCCGGAATGCTGGAAAGCTTTCTGGTCTGTCCGGGAGAACTGACCGACGATCAGGTGATGGAGCTTCTGAAAATCTCGTTCCGTCAACCGGAAGTCGTGCTGGCTCTTGCAAAGATGGTGCATGACGTTCACGAAAAGCAGAACGTTCCGAACCCCCTATGAAATAGGGCGCAATTATACACCGTTCCGGTGAAATTGCGGTCTTGCAGACGGCTCGATGAAATCGAAGCTGGCGTTTGTGCGCCAGCCCGATTCCATCCCAAGGAAAACTGCATTTTCCTTGCGCTGCTTTGCAGCTATCCTTTTGCGGCTCCCGCCTAAGACCGAAGCGCATGGCACTCCGTTCTAAGGCGGCGAGCAAAACCGAATACAATTCCAGACCGTTCATCAAGAGCAATCTTGCTGGGTGGTCTTTTTGTTTGGGGGTGATTCCTATTCCGTGTCCGCATTTCAAAATCACCATCGTCAAGCGCAGCCAAGGGCAGTCCGCTGTTGCCGGGGCAGCTTACCAGAGCGGCGAACGGCTGTTCAGCGAGTACGACCAGAAAACGAAATTCTACAACAAGAAGAAAGAACTTGTCCACGCTGAGATCATGCTGCCGTCCCATGCGCCGCCCGGATATGCAGACCGGGCAACCCTCTGGAACGCCGTGGAAGCCGTGGAGAACCAGTGGAACTCCCAGCTTGCCCGGCGCATCGTGTTGGCGTTCCCGGTAGAGGTACCGAAAGAACAGTACCTTCCGATGCTCAAAGAATTTTGCAACGAGCAGTTTGTTTCCAAGGGCATGATTGCTGACTTTGCCATCCACGACAAGGGAGATGGCAACCCCCACGCCCACATTCTGCTGACGCTCCGGGCAATGGATGAACACGGCAGGTGGCTTCCAAAAGCCCGAAAGGTGTACGACCTTGACGAGAACGGCGAGCGCATCCAACTCCCCTCCGGCAACTGGAAGTGCCACAAGGAAAACACCGTGGACTGGAACGACCAGAAGTACGCCGAGGTTTGGCGGCATAGCTGGGAAACCATCACCAACCGCTATCTGGAAGCTGCTGGCAGACCGGAACGTGTTGACCTGCGCTCCTTTGAGCGGCAGGGCATCCAGCAGATACCGACTGTGCATCTCGGCCCCGCTGCACACCAGATGGAAAAGCGTGGAGTAGAAACCTTTCTCGGCAATCTGAATCGGGATATTCGAGCCGCCAACAGCCTGATGCAGTCCATCCGCAGCGCAATTCGTGGGCTGCAACGCTGGATCGCAGATCTGAATGAAAAGAAGCAGCTTCTTCTGGACGCTCTGGAAAAGGCCAAAGAGCCAACGCTATCCGACCTGTTAGTGGATTATTTCAATCTTCGTGCCGAGCAGCGCAGCGATTGGTCTGGCAAGGCAAAACTGAAATGCACTGTCCGGGACTTTGAGGAAGTCAAACGGGCTGTGGACTACCTGAAAGCCCATTCCCTGAACACTGTTGAGGATTTGAACCAAGCCATTGACAGCTTAAACCAGACCGCCGCTCCTCTCCGCAAACAGTTGAAGCAGAACGAAAACCGTATGCGGGCAATCGCTCAGATCAAGGACGCTGCCGCCGTCCATGCCAAGCTGAAGCCCATCCATGACATTTTTATCAAGAAGAACTTCAAGCTGACCAAGGACGCTTACGCTGCCCAGCACAAGGAGGAACTGGACATCTTCAATAAAGCTGTCCGCACTCTGATGAAGCTGAACGGCAGTATTGCGGTGGATTTTTCGGCATTGGATGCCGAATTTTCTGCGCTGCAATCCAGCAGCGCAGAGCTGCGCACCCAACTGGAAACCTTGCAGCCGGATGTCTCTGCCCTGAAAAATATCCGCAAGTATATTGACATGGTGCTGAATAAGCAGCAGCTTTCTGCACCGGGCGGCAAGACCCCGGAGAAGGAATCGGTGCTGAAAAAGCTGGAAGAAGCCAAGGCAGCGCAATTCCAGAAGAAAGCTGAGCAGAAGAATCACACACAGGAGCTTTAAGGAGGGAGCAACATGACCTACACCCAAGCCCAGATCGACAAAGCCAATGCGGTGGATCTGGAAAAATTTCTCCGGGCACAGGACGAAACGCTGGTGCGCAGCGGAAAAGAATACCGCTGGAAAGCCCACGATAGCCTGACCGTCTGTGAAAACAAATGGTTCCGGCACAGCCAGAGCAAGGGCGGCTTGCCGGTGGATTTCGTGATGGAGTTTTACGGCAAGTCCTTCCCCGAAGCGGTGCAGATGCTGACCGGAGAGCCGGGCGAAGCCCAGCCGGAGGCTGGCCCCGCCCCCTCTCCGGCGTTTCGTTTGCCGCTGCGAAACGTCACCAATGCCAACATCTTGAATTACCTGACGCAGGAGCGGAAACTCAGTCCCTCGCTGGTGAATTTCTTCATCGCCGCCGGAGATATTTACGAGGATTCCTCCCACCACAACGTGGTCTTTGTGGGGCGGGATGCAGACGGGCATCCCCGCTACGCAAGCAGCCGTGGGATTCAGGAGAAGTTTCGGCAGGATGCAGCCGGCGCAGAAAAGGCGTTTGGCTTTGCTCATCGTGGCACCGACAAACAGTTGCTGGTCTTTGAAGCGCCCATCGACCTGCTGTCCTTCATCGAACTGTTCCCGAAAAACTGGCAGCAGCACAATTATCTGTCGCTGGGCGGGGTGTCGGGCAAGGCACTGCGGCAGTTTCTCTCAGAACGCCCGGACGTGGAGCGGGTGTTCCTCTGTCTGGATGCCGACAAGGCTGGAGAGGATGCCTGCAAGCGGCTGACGGCGCTGCTGCCGGACACGGTGAGCGTGACCCGCATCCAGCCCTGCATGAAGGACTGGAACGATGTTCTGGTGCACCGGGCAGAGATCCCGAACCGCAATTATTTCAAAAGCATCGTGCTGAAAGAGCCGTCAAAACCGGAAACGGTGAAGATCATCCGCATGAGTGATGTGGAGCTGACCCCAGTAGACTGGCTCTGGAAACCGTATCTTCCCTTTGGAAAGCTCAGTGTGCTGCAAGGCAATCCGGGCGAGGGCAAGACCTACTTTGCCATGCACCTTGCCGCCGCCTGCACCAACGGAAAGCTGCTGCCCAACATGGAGCGTATGGAACCCTTCAACGTGATCTACCAGACCGCAGAGGACGGTCTGGGCGATACGGTAAAGCCCCGTCTAATCGAAGCCGGCGCAGACCTTGACCGGGTGCTGGTCATTGATGACAGCGATGTGCAGCTGACGCTCTCCGATGAACGAATTGAAAAAGCCATTATCGAGAACAACGCCCGACTGGTCATTATCGACCCGATCCAGGCGTATCTCGGTGCCGATGTGGACATGAACCGGGCGAACGAAGTCCGTCCGATCTTCATGCGGCTGGGACAGGTAGCGCAGCGAACAGGCTGCGCTATTTTGCTGATCGGGCACCTGAACAAAGCCGCTGGAATGCAGAGCCTGCAGCGAGGTCTCGGCTCCATTGACATTGCGGCTGCCGTGCGCAGTGTTATGTTCATCGGCAAGCTGAAGCACGACCCGACCATGCGCATCCTGACGCACGAAAAAAGTTCTCTTGCCCCGCCGGGCGTGTCGCTGGCGTTCTCTCTGGGGGACGAGAGCGGTTTCCGCTGGGTCGGCGAGTACGACATTACCGCAGACGAGATGCTGTCCGGCATCGAGCCGCAGCGGGAAACCAAGACCCAACAGGCTAAAGACCTGATCTGCACCCTGCTTGCCGGAGGAAAGCAGGTGCTCAGCGAGGACATCGACAAGGCGGCTCTGGAAAGGGGCATCCCCGGTCGAACCGTCCGGGATGCAAAACGGGAACTGGGCGATGCCCTGAAAAGCAAGATCGTGGAAGGCCGCAAGAAGGTCTTTTGGATGGAATAAGCCATTTGGCTGGCAAAAAATTTTGGCTGGCAAGAAAATCATGGTACACCCACAGTTGCCAGTCTGCCAGCCAAATTTGAAAAATGACGATAAAAGGAGAAATCGAATGGAGAATCAGAATTCGAGTTATTCGGTGCAGATTGGTAAAACCACCTTTATTGTGTGCGTGAAGCGGTCCGAAACTGCCAAAAAGCCGATTGAAAAGATGTTCAAGGATATGTGCAGACATGAGGTCACAAGGGACTTCCTTGCAGACAACCTGATGAATTTAGAAAAATTACCGAAAACCTCTTGACGAAGTCCAGCCCGAAGGCACCGGATACCGTGCACGCACTCGTTTTGCGAAGTTCTTCAACTTGCCTGAACTGATGGCGATGTTCAAAGAAGCAGCAGATATCAAGACCAGCGACCAGCTTCATCTCCCAGTGCCTGATGCAAAATTTGAGACGGTGGTGGTCAAACCTTCGGAAATCCAACAGGATATGGTGCAGGCGTTGAGCGAACGTGCAACCGAAGTCCACAGCGGTTCTGTTGACCCCTCTGTGGATAATATGTTGAAAATCACGTCGGATGGCCGCAAAATCGGTCTTGACCAGCGGTTGATGAATTCCGCTCTGCCCGATGACCCCAACAGCAAGTTAAATGCCTGCGTCAACAACGTCCTGCGCATCTGGAACGACACCAAGGAGCAGAAGCTGACCCAGTTGATTTTCTGCGATATGTCTACTCCCAAGGGGGACGGTTCGTTCAACGTCTATGATGATATTCGCACCAAGCTGCTCAACGCCGGTGTGCCCGAACAGGAGATCGAGTTCATCCACAACGCAGATACGGAGAACAAGAAAGCAGAACTTTTCTCCAAGGTACGCAGCGGACAGGTGCGTGTGCTGCTGGGCAGCACTGCCAAAATGGGAGCAGGGACCAACGTCCAGACGCTGCTCGTAGCGGTGCATCATCTGGATGTAGGCTGGCGTCCGTCTGATATGACCCAGCGCAACGGCAGAATCATCCGCCAAGGCAACCAAAACAAACAAGTCTACGTCTATAACTACGTCACGGAATCGACATTTGACGCCTACCTCTATCAGACCCTTGAGAATAAACAGAAGTTTATCTCGCAGATCATGACGAGCAAATCGCCTATGCGATCTTGCGATGATATTGACGAACAGGCTTTATCTTACGCAGAAATCAAGGCTCTGTGTGCAGGCGACCCTCGCATCCGGGAAAAGATGGACTTGGACGTGCAGGTAGCAAAATTGAAGGTGCTGCGCGGAGACTTCCAGAATCAGAAATATCGTCTGGAGGATAAGCTGCTCAAAACTTTCCCGGAGGAGATCCAGAAACAGAAAACCCGCATTGCTGCTTTGCAGCAGGATTCACAGATTGCAGCAGCACACCCACAGGACAAAGAAAACTTCTGCGGCATGACTATCAAGGGCATGGTGTACGATGACAAAAAGGCTGCGGGCGAACGGCTTTTGCTGGCTCGGCAGGAGATGCCTAATGCCGACATGATGTTGCTGGGCACCTACCGTGGCTTTGAACTGAATATTCGGTTCGACAGCTTTAAGAATGAGCATCAGGCCGTTCTTCGGGCAGAGTTGAGCTACCCGGTATCGCTGGGCGATGATGCGCGCGGCAATATCACTCGTCTGGACAATGCCATCGACAACTTTACGGACCGTATTGCAGACGCCGAAAATGCTCTGCAAAATCTGGAGCAGCAGAAACAGGCTGCAGAGGTTGAAGTGGCAAAGCCCTTCGCGCAGGAAGAAGAACTGGCTGAAAAGTCTGCTCGCCTTGCCGAACTGAATGCTCTATTGAATATCGACCGTGACCGCAGTTCCTCGCAGGATGCTCCCGAAGAAGCAGAGGAAACCGAAGCACCCGCAACTCGTCCGTCTGTGCTGTCTGCACTGGAAGAAAAAGCCAATCAGCCAGAGCCTGTTAAGCCGTTCAAAAGCTATCTGGATAAGGAGGGCCGATAATTTGAAAAAGCGGGAACACCGTCTCTTTATTCGTGTGACTGATGAAGAACGGAACTGCATTTTAGATAAGATGTATGGCATGGGCATCCACAGCCTGAGTGCCTATATCCGCAAAATGGCATTGGATGGCTACTGCCTGAATCTCGACCTTCCGCAGCTGCGGCGCATGGCTTATTTGCTCCAGAATTGCAGCAACAACTTGAATCAGGTAGCAAAACGCGTCAACGAAAGCGGCAAGATCTATTCTGCCGACCTTGCCGATCTACGCACCCGGCTGGATGAACTGATTGATATCGGTAAGCAGATTCTTTCCAAGCTGGCAGAGCTATAAAAATTCCCGCAGTTGGAGGACTGCGGGTGTACATATAATGCTTGACATCCTTGCAACGTAGTAGTCGATACCTTTATAATAAGGGCGAACAGAAAGGAAGTGCTTGATATGATGTCTATGCTGAAGAAAGTTGTTCTTTTCCCGATTTCTCTCTTTGTGGCGTTTTTGGCTCTCATGGCAAAGTGGCTGCTCACTTTGTCCAGTTATGTGGTCGCTCCGCTGATGCTCTACATCTTCGGCTGCGGCATCTACACCGCCTGCCGTCAAACTTGGGATCAGTTTCTTATCCTGCTGGTGTCCGAGTTCATCTGCTTCATCCTCTTTTTCGGTGCAACTGCCATCACCGAGGGTATCGGGCGTTTTAGTGAATGGCTTGCAGAACTGTAAGAAATAGTTTTAATCCTTTGCCGCCTTCGGGCGGCATTTTCATTTTATAGGGGGTGATTCGTGATGGCTGCGACACGATTGATCGCATTGCACAAGAATAAGGGAAAGACCGTTGCGGCCTGTTTGAAAAGCCGCACAGATTATGTGCAGAACCCCGATAAGACCGAGCAAGGTGAATTGGTGAGTTGCCACGAGTGCAGTCCTCTGACAGTCGATGAAGAATTTATGCTTACCAAGCGGCAGTATGAACTTGCTACCGGGCGCAGACAGAAAAGTGACGTGATTGCCTATCAGATCCGGCAGTCGTTCAAACCCGGCGAGATCACCGCCGAAGAAGCCAACAAGGTGGGCTACGAACTAGCCATGCGCTTTACCAAGGGCAAACACGCCTTTGTGGTGGCAACGCACACGGACCGTCACCACATCCATAACCATGTGATTTTCAACTCCACCGCATTGGACGGTTCAAAAAAGTTCCGGGATTTTTTCTTTTCGGCACTGGCCGTTCAGCGGTTGAGCGACTTGATTTGTCTGGAGCATCAACTCTCTGTTATTGAAATAAAGCCCTACCGGGAACGGCAGAAACGTACCCTCTATCCACCCAAAGAAAGCAATCGTGATAGGCTGTGTGGCATCATCGACAGTATCCTTGCAGAAAAGCCCAAGGATTACGAAGATTTTCTGCAAAAACTGGAACAACAGGGTTATGAGGTCAAGCGTGGAAAATACACTTCCGTCAAGGGCGCACGACAAAAACGGTTCATCCGATTCAAAACGCTGGGCGCAGGCTATAGCGAGGACGAACTGAAAGCAGTGATTGCAGGAAAAGCAGAACACCATCCCCACCAGAAGCAGCCGCCCCAAGAGCAACCGTTCCAATTGCTGGTTAACATTCAGGCAAAGCTCTCCGAGGGCAAAAGCGAAGGCTATGCACGATGGGCGAAAAAATATAATCTGAAAGAAATGTCCAAGACGCTGATTTTCTTGCAGGAGCACAAAATTGGCAGCACAGATGAACTGAATGAACGCGCAGCGGCGGCAACAGAAAAATATCACCAGCTGGGAGATTCCATCAAAGCCGCCGAAACACGGATGGCGGAAATTGCTGTGCTGAAAACGCACATCGTCAATTACGCCAAGACCCACCCAGTCTACGATGCCTACCGGAAAGCGGGATATAGCAAAAAGTTTCTGGATACTCACCGGGAAGAAATCACACTGCACAAAGTAGCCAAGGCCGCTTTCGATGAAACTGGCTTAAAAAAGCTGCCGAAGGTCAAAGCACTGAATGCAGAGTATTCCGATCTTCTGACCCAAAAGAAAGCAGCCTACCCGGACTATCGCAAGGCACGAGAAGAAATGCAGGAGTTGGTAAAGGCACAGAAAAATATTGAATTGTTCTTCACAGAAGAAAAAGACGCACAGGAAAAGCAGCAGACCCGATAAACGAAAGTCGCCGAGGATTCTAACCCTTTCATGGGGCGGAATCCTCGGCGACTTTTTTAGTTTATGTAGCAGCGATCCTGCGTTACGAGCCAATCTTCACACAGCCGTTGGGCTTCATCTGTTGAGCGGCACACGCAATTGAACAGCTTGCCGTGCAGGGAGCAGTAGGTGTAACGGATTTTGGGCACACCGTTCTCATCCCGAAACTTTGTGTAGCGTTCCTCACCGGGCATCAGATAAAGCTGCTCCATTTCTGCATCGTCCTTTCCGTTTTCATGTGTCAGGCACACAACGCACCTATTCTATCATGAACTTAGGAATTATGCCATTGACGCTTGCACCAAAAAGCGCCCCGGATTTTCGGAGAGAGTGTGCATTGACACATTCAATAGCGTTCGGAAAGAATGCGCAGCCTGCACCGGAACGGTGCAGATCAGAAAGGGTTTGGGATTTCCCAACAAGCATTTTGCAACGCAAAATTTGCATTTGTGCGCACGAATGCACTGCTTGCTACAATGGTGTTGGTTCTGAGAAGTTCACAGCCAGTGAGCTATACAGATGCCCAAACCTAAGCTACAATGAAGATGTGCTGAGAGAACGAAGCATTGCTTGAGCTGAACGCTCGTACGCGCAAACTGTTCTCCGCCATCTCCATTGCAGCGTTCGATTGACGCAGGTTGAGTTATCGGCAGATAAAAATGTTGCCGTACATTCGTGTCACAAAGCAAGCTGAATCGGTAATGGGCATAGGCGGAACCGGCATTAATATCCTCGACCGCGTGGGCGGCGGCGATGCCTTCGCCAGCGGCCTCATCTACGCCATGCTGCACGACTACAAGGCCATGGATATGATCAACTTTGCCGTGGCCAGCAGCGCCATCAAGCACACCATCCACGGCGATGCCAACATCACCGACGAAGTAAGCTCCATCCGCAACCTGATGAACATGAACTACGACATCAAGCGTTGAGTTTCGCCTTAGCGCTTCCGTCTGCCGGGAACCGACCGCTGCACGTTGGTTTCCGGCTTTTTTTATACCGTCAGCGTCACAAATTGACACCAATTTATCATTCTTCACGAAGTATGTGCTAAAATCTCTTGACAGCACCTCACAAAATATGTTATCTTTTGTAAACATCCTTGAAAAGATATGACATTTTCTGGGGACCGAACACAAACCGATTTTTCTCTGGAGGAAAGACCCATGAAACAGGAGATCATCCGCAAACTGAGCGCTGCCGTGGCCATGAGCCTCGTTGTTGGCGTCTCTCTGGCCGCCTGCGGCGGCAGCAGCAGCTCCACCGCTGCCGATGTGACTAAGACCGGCTCTGCCGACGGCTTTGGCGGTGCTGTCACCGCCACCCTGACCGTGGATGCCAACGGCACTGTTACCGACTGCAAGCTGGAAGGTGCACAGGAGACCGAAAGCATCGGCGGCGCTGCACTGGAAGAGCTGTCCAAGCAGGTCGTGGCCGCCAACGGTCCCGCCATCGACGGCGTTGCCGGTGCCACGGTGACCACCAAGGCCGTCCGGAAGGCTGTTGCCGCCGCACTGGGTGTGGAGCTGGCCGAAGAGGCTCCCGCCGACTCTGCTGCCGCAGCCCCCGCTGAGCCCGCCGCCATCGTCCCGGTGGAAGGCGGCATCCAAATCGGTCAGGCCTATGCTGCCGCCCACGGCACCAAGTGCTTCACCGAAGCGGTGGCTGTGGTGAAGGATGACGTCATCCTCGCCGCCTACCTCGACGATTTTCAGTTCACCAGCACCGATGCAGGCGTGACCGCCGTGCCCAACTCCGACTCCGACTTTGCCGCAGGCTACGCCGAGGGCAAGGTGCTGATGTCCAAGCGGGCCAACGCCGATTATTACAGCAAGATGATGGCTGAAAAGGGCGGCTCCACGGTCGCTCTGGATGCAAACTTCGACGCCATCCAGAACTTTGCCGTCGGCAAGACCATCTCCGAGCTGGAGGATGTAGCCGCCAAGGGTGCCGAGGCTGTGGACGCCGTCTCCGGCGCAACGCTGGTGGATACCGCCGGTTATCTCTCTGCCATCGTGGATGCCGCCAAAAACGCCCAGACCACGCAGGCCGTGGAGTTCAACGGCAGCTCCGAGGACCTGAAGCTGAATGTGGTCTATGGGGCCGCACACGGCACCAAGTGCTTCACCTCCGGCGCTGTCGCCACCGCCGGGGACACCATCGTGCTGAGCTACATTGACGAGTTCCAGTTTGCCGGTTCGGACGCCGGGGTCGTCGGTGTGCCCAACTCCGATTCTGACTTCGGCGCAGGCTACGCCGAGGGCAAGGTGCTGATGTCCAAGCGGGTCAACGCCGATTACTACAGCAAGATGATGGCCGAAAAGGCTGGTTCCACCGTTTCGCTGGATGCCAACTACGACGCCATCCAGAACCACGTGAACGGCATGAGCATTGCCGACGCCGAGGCTCTGAGCAAAGATGAAAAGGCTGTGGACGCCGTTTCCGGTGCCACGCTGGTGGATACTGCCGGCTACGTTGGTGTGCTGGTGGATGCCGCAAAGTAAGGCAAGAAAAATAACGTTCCTCTGAACACAGCAGCGCCCGCCGGGAGATCTCCCGGCGGGCGCTGCTTATTTATTATACTCTGCATGAGCCGCCTCCTTCCTTACGCAAACACGCCGAACAGCTTCGCCATCCGGGACAGAAGCATAAACAGCTGTGAGAAAAGAGACAGTGCCGATGCAGTTGTAGTAAGAAACGCCATTGTGCCTCTCGGAAAGGATTCAAAGTGCCACTAAATTTTCCCGTGCAGGCATCTGTCCCGCCGCTCTCTGGCGTATTCCAGCAGTGCATTGCACGCCGGACAAAGCGCCTCGCCCCTTGTCCAATGCACGCCACAACAATACCGGCGCACCATGAGGGTAACGGTTTCGATCTCCTTTTCCTTGTTCAAGTTCTGAAGTCCTTTCTGTTTTATACATAGTTATTCAATTCTAACCATCTGGTGGAAGAAAAGGCAGACCACCTGTATGTAGTCTGCCTTTTGCCTGATGCGAAAGCCCGCAGACACGCGGGGCTTACAGCACCAGCGAGGGCGCGGTGTAGACCCGTGCCTTCAGCTCGCTGTTTAGCATATACAGCCCCTTGCTGTCACCGCCGAACAGATCCATCTTGGTAATGAGGTCAGCGGCGTTCTTCTCCTCCTCGCCCTGTTCCTTGATGAACCAGTCCAGCATCTGCATGGTGCGGAAGTCCCTGACCTCGTATGCGGCGGCGTAGATGGCATTGATGCTGGCGGTGACCAGCATCTCGTGTTCCAGGGCTTTTTTCAGCGGGGCCATGTGGTCGCCTCGTTCCCACTCCGGCTTTGCGATAGCCTCAAAGGTGACGTCCTCGCCGTTATTCTGCAAATACTGATAAAACAGCATGGCGTGATCACGTTCCTCCTGCGCCTGTACCCGGTACCAGTTCTCAAAGCCGTCCAGTCCGACGGCGGCGTAGTAGTTGGCAAAGTCCAGATACAGATAGGCGGAGTAGAACTCCTTATTGATCTGCTCGTTGAGCAGAAGAGATACGTTAGCGTTCATGATACTTCTCCTCCATAAGATTGTCTTTTCCTGCTCCCGGCATGGGGGCAGATATACCGTACCCAGAGCGATGCTGGGATGCTCCCTTTTCATCTCCAGGAACACCTGCTCCGCCTTGGGATGCTGTTGCAGCTCCGTTACGGCGGCCAATATCTCCTCTGCGTATTTTGGCGTACCGCCAACTCTCCAAATGCAAGAATGACTCTTATTATTTTGCTTTTATTATACCTATATTTTTTTCTCTGTCAACAAGCACAAAGGGCTTGTGCTCCAAAAGCTGCCTCGAAGCCGATTTTCTCAAATTATGTGACGCCGTCACAGTAAAACCGCTTGTCACGCGGTAATACTACGCATAAAAACACAGCCGCAGAGTACATCTGTGGCTGTGTTTTGTGTTCAGTTGCTCACTGTTGTGTGGACTGGATATGGAGAGACAACATATCTCCCGATCTTACATGGGTTATCTTATCTACCATCAGTCTGGCAGTTTGCCTTGCAGATATGTCGGCATCCCCACTGCGGTCGTATCCGGCCTGACCTTAAACATGGCTTTTTCAATCTACCTCCCTTATCGGTTTTCCGCGATATATTTCTCCGCCATGTGGACTGCCACCGCGCCGTCCGCCACGGCGGTGACCACCTGACGGAGGGGCTTCGTCCTCACGTCGCCCACGGCGTATACGCCGGGAATACTGGTTTCCGTGGTCTCTCCGGCCACGATATAGCCGCCGCCGTCCAGCGCCAGTTGACCCACCGCCAGCGCCGTGGCGGGCTGTCGGCCCACGCTGACAAATACGCCGTCGCAGTCCACCACGCTTTCCTCACCGGTGACGGTGTCCCGCAGGCGGACGCCGGTCAGCCTGTCCCCGGAAAGCAGCGCGGAAACGACGCTGTTCCAACGGAATTCCACGTTTTCGGCCTGTGCCAGCGGCTCGTGATAGATCTTGGTGGCCCGCAGGGTGTCTCTGCGGTGGACGAGGATCACTTTTTTCGCCACGCGGCTGAGAAGGAGGGCATCTGCCGCGGCGGAATTGCCGCCGCCCACCACGACCACCGTTTTGCCCTTGTAAAACATCCCGTCGCAGGCGGCGCAGTAGGCCACGCCCCGGCCCACCAGTTCCGACTCTCTGGCCACGCCCAGCGTTCTGGGGTTCGCACCGGTGGCCAGCACCACGGTTTTCCCCAGAAAGATCCCCTCGCTGGTCTCCACGAGCTTTGGAACCGCCGTCAGATCCATGCGGAGGACTTCTGCGTATTCGCTGCGTGCCCCGAAGCGCTCCGCCTGCTTTTGCATCTTCTCCGCCAGAGAGAAGCCGTCGATCCCGTCCTCAAAGCCAGGATAGTTGTCGATCTGCTCGGTCAGGGCCATCTGCCCTCCGGCGGACAGTTTTTCCAGCACGATGGTGTCCAGCCCCGCCCGTGCCGCGTACAGGGCGGCGGTGTAGCCGCCCGGTCCGCCCCCCACCACGAGCATATCATAAACATGATTGTTGTTCATATCTGAACCCTCCGTTATTTCGCCAAGGCTTCCTGAATGAAACGGTCGATTTCTGCCTTTGAGCCGGGCGCGGTGATGGAATCCACGGCCTTTCCGTTCCGGTACAGCACCAGAGTTGGGATGTCCTCGATCCCCTCGGCCCCCGCCAGCCGCGGCTCCTCGTCAATGTTGATCTTGCCGACGGCGAGGCTGTCCGCGTATTCCTCTCCGATCTTCTCATACGCGGGGCCGATCCTCCGGCAGTAGCCGCACCAGGGCGCCCAGAAATCCACCAAAACGGGCTTTTCCTCCCGGATCGCCTGCTCAAACTGCTCCTGATTCATGTTCATAGCTGCCATATCTGCCAGCTCCTTTCCTTTGTTTGGGTATTCTCAAGACTCCGGTCTCGCCCCACACCACATCGTGACCTCAACCTGAGATGACGGTACTCTGCCCTTGGGACATAAAGCAGATGAGTAAGACCATCATCTGTACGAGAATAGCTGCGGTTTGTTGCAGCTTATTCTGCGCAGAGCTCAGCCACCAGAGCGTCCATCTGCGCTTCGCTGGTTTGGTTCAATGCACCACGCAGAGACACTACCGTTTCGTAAAGGTGGATATCCTTCATCTCCTCCAATTTGGTGCGCATCAGCCGCGCGGCAGCAGGTGCCCAAGAGCCGTCTTCAATAAGGCCAACCCGGCGGTTTCGGAATCCCTTTGTCCGTAAATGTTCCAAAAACTCCCTCATGGGCGGAAACAGTCCTCCGTCATAGGTGGAGCTGGCTAAAACCAACTTCCCGCAGTAGAATGCACTGGCAACAGCGTAGGAAAGGTCTGTTGCCGTCAGATCGCATATGGTGACTTGCGCACCTTTGCCCTCCAGCTTGCTCTTGAGGGTCTTCGCCGCATGGGCAGTATTTCCATGGATCGATGCGTGAGCGATCAGGATGCCCTCCGGTTCTTCCGGTTTCCATTGTGACCAGAGATCATAGAGCCGCAGATACTCCCCCAAGTCTTCTGTGAGCATGGGGCCATGGAGCGGGCAGATCGTTTTGATCTCCAGCGCGGAGATTTTTTTCAGCAGAGCCTGCACCTGTGCGCCATATTTCCCGATAATATTGTAATAATACCGTCGGGCCTGCGGCACCCAGGGGGCACGGGCAGTCCGTTCCAGTGAGCCAAAGCGTCCGAAGGCATCCGCCGAGAACAGGATTTTTTCCGTTTCCTCATACGCCGTCATCACCTCCGGCCAGTGTACCATCGGCGCCAGCAGAAAGCGCAGCCGGTGCAAACCCAAGGAAAGCGTATCTCTTTCGCCAACCTCCAGCATACGGTCTTCCGACAATGCACCTGTGCCGAAG
>PVMM01000354.1_pt1 | contig 49474 bp, 32 predicted proteins | sample 1853381 | NCBI WGS metagenome assembly PVMM01 (sample SAMN08533509, study PRJNA380276) | Human gut metagenome, whole genome shotgun sequencing project. | isolation source: participant 1, synthetic long reads | host: Homo sapiens | collected 2017 | reverse complement strand
GTAGAACGTGTATTACACCTCGACTTTAAACTGGATGAAGTGCAGATCAACAACCGAGTGACCAGAGTAGAGGCATTACCGATGGGAATCAACTATGAATCTTATCATAAGGCTTCGGAAAATAAAGAAGTACACCAAGCTATTGAACGTACCCGGAAACTTTTCGGCGAGCATAAACTCATCCTGTCAGTAGACAGACTGGACTATAGTAAAGGAATACTGCATCGTCTGCATGGCTTCGCCACCTTCCTCGAACATCATTCCGAATATCATGGCAAGGTCACATTAGCGATGGTCATCGTTCCTTCACGTGACCATGTAGGCAGCTATGCGGAACTAAAAACAAAGATCGACGAAGAAATCGGCTCTATCAACGGACGCTACTCCACAATGAACTGGACTCCCGTCTGTTATTTCTACCACGGCTTCTCGCTGGAAGAACTGACCGCCATGTATTATGTAGCCGATATAGCCCTCGTCACTCCACTTCGGGATGGCATGAACCTGGTGGCTAAAGAATACGTAGCTACCAAGTGCGACAATCCGGGCGTACTTATCCTTAGCGAAATGGCAGGTGCCGCTGTAGAACTGACGGACGCTATCCAAATCAATCCGAACGATACGGAACAAATAGAGAATGCGATTTGCCAGGCACTTGAAATGCCGGAAGAGGAGCAAAAGCAGCGCTTGCAACGTATGCAAAGTATTCTGTCTGTACAGACAGTCAACAAATGGGCAGCCGACTTTGTCAATGAACTGAACATGACGTGCATGAAAAACGATCTGTTACGAAAAAAACGCATCGTAGCTGCTACCATCGCACAAATCAAGTTAAAGTATAACCAGGCAAAACAACGCCTTGTTCTGCTGGATTACGATGGTACGCTGGCAGCTCTCAAATCACGTCCCGAAGATGCCCAACCTACACCAGAACTTATTTCTATTCTACAACAATTGGCTAGCGATCCCGCCAATCATATTGTAATCAATAGCGGGCGGGATCATTTTACATTAGAAAAATGGCTCGGTTCCCTTCCTTTTTCTATGGCTGCCGAACATGGAGCTTTCTACAAAGAAAACGGAGTTTGGCATAAAAATATAAAGAAGATAGAATGGGGAGCAGGTATTCTTTCTATCCTACAACTGTTTGTAGACCGAACTCCCCACTCACATCTGGAAGTAAAAGAAACAACCCTGGCATGGCATTATCGTGAAAGTGACGCATGGCTCGGCACATTAAGAGCCCAACAACTTGTCAATGCACTGATCTCAATCTGCACCCGGCAGAAACTACAAATTCTGCAAGGGAATAAAGTGATCGAAATCAAATCGCCGGATTGCAATAAAGGCTCGGAGGTGGGACGTCTATTAGCCAACAGACATTACGATTTCGTAATAGCGATGGGAGACGATACAACAGATGAAGATATGTTTCAGGCATTACCCAAAAACGCTATTAGCATTAAAATAGGTAGCGTATCCGAAGCCGCCAACTATCATCTGTCTGCTCAATCCGACGTACTTCCATTCTTACAATCTTTACTAGGCAAACAAAAAACTGCCACAAAAGAAGGAAGTATTAAGAATCGCCTGACTTTCGCTTTCGACTTTCTCAAAGATCTATTAAAAACTCAATAAAAAGCAATCAATATGAATAATTTAAATTATGGAGTGATAGGTAACTGCCGTACAGCAGCCCTCATTTCGCAGAACGGAAATATCGAATGGCTCTGTTTTCCCGATTTCGATTCTCCTTCTATTTTTGCCAGTCTGCTCGACCGGGAGAAAGGGGGAGCTTTTGGATTCGAAGTTGCCGGAGACTATCGCATCACACAAAGTTATGTTCCGCACACCAATATCCTTTCTACCCAGTTCTCCTCTGATGAAGGAAAATTTGTAGTGCTCGACTATATGCCCTGTTATCGTTCCAAAGACGAAACAGGACATTATTTGCCTGCCGAATTATATCGCTACATACATTGGATAAAAGGAAAACCGCGTTTCAAGATCAACTACCATCCGGCTCCAAACTATGCACAGGGACAAGTGATCCTAAATATAACTCCGCAGTATATAGAGTCCTACTGTTCCTCTGAAAATAAGGACAGACAATATTTATACGCTTCCCTGTCTCTTCAAGACATCAAAGAGAAAAAAGAAATCATTCTTGAGAAAGACGAATTTCTCTTGCTTTCCTATAATGAGAAAGTAATTCCAATTGACATAGAAAGGGAAAAAATAGAATATTGCCGTACGCTAGTATATTGGCTGAACTGGACAGACAGAAGTAAGAAATACATTCTATATAATGACGTAATCGAACGAAGTTTGTTGGTTCTGAAACTAATGTCCTATCACAACGGAGCCGTATTAGCAGCACTAACCACAAGTCTTCCGGAAGCTGTAGGAGAAGTCCGCAACTGGGATTATCGTTTTTGCTGGCTCCGGGATGCTTCTATGTCCATCGAAACCATGTTCCAGATCGGACACACTGGTGCAGCTAAACGTTTTATGAAATTTATCCAATCTACATTCGTTTCCAAACATGATTATCAAATTATGTATGGCATCCGGGGCGAGCACCAACTAACTGAAGTGATACTCGACCATTTATCCGGCTACAAACACTCCAAACCTGTACGAATAGGCAATGATGCGTACCACCAGAAACAAAACGACTCTTTTGGTTACCTGATGGACTTGATTTACCAATATTATCGTCTCATGCCCGGTACATTGGACGAAATTGAAGATATGTGGGAGATGGTAAAGAGCATTTTAGCAACCGTAGTAGAAAACTGGAAAAAACCAGATAAAGGGATTTGGGAAATTAGAGGGGAGGGACAACACTTTGTTTCTTCTAAAGTTATGTGCTGGGTAGCCCTAGATCGCGGAGCGAAAATTGCTCAAATGCTTAATAAATACAATTATAGCGAACGTTGGCAACTGGAAGCTGAAAAAATAAAGAAAGACGTAATGAAATACGGCTGGAATAAAGAACTTCAAAGTTTCACACAAACGTACGACAACCAAGCAATGGATTCTTCATTACTATTGATGGAACCTTATGGGTTTATAGAAGCTGATGATATACGCTATCATCAAACAGTGGAAGCTGTCAGGAAAGCTCTTTTTCATAAAGGACTTATGTATCGCTACAACAGCAAAGATGATTTCGGGTTGCCTACTTCTGCTTTTACGATTTGTACATTCTGGCTTATACGAGCACTGTTTGTCACCGGACATAAAGAAGAAGCGCGTTGTCTGTTTGACGAGGTTCTGAAATATTCCAATCACCTCGGATTGTTCAGTGAGGATATTGATTTCGAAACCAAAGAACAGTTGGGAAATTTCCCACAGGCATATTCACATTTGGCATTAGTGAATACTGCTATCCTATTTGCGGAAGAAGAGAAGAGATTATCTTTTATTCGTCCTTAAAAACAGCCCCTCTTGATTCATTGTTGGATCTTTTTGCAAAGTACCAAACTCTATTGAACAAACTACTATGAGATTTGATCTGCTAAAAAGGGCGGTATAAATACCAAAGTAATAAAAAACAGAAAGCCTCGCCCGTCAATAGACAAGCGAGGCTTCTTTAAAACGGCGGCTACCTACTCTCCCACTGTTACGCAGTACCATCGGCGTGACGAGGCTTAACTTCTCTGTTCGGAATGGGAAGAGGTGGAACCCTCGTGCTATAACCACCTGAATAAGTTTATGACATGATGAAAAGTAAAATCTCAAGTTATTACTACTATGTTTCTGTTCTCTGTTTCCAGTTTCTGTATCAGTAATCCGCTAAACGTATATACCCAACCGGTACATATTTGAAAGAAAGTGAACGGGCAATTAGTAATGCTCGGCTTTGATGTTACCACCTTTACACCTGCATCCTATCAACGTCATCGTCTTTAACGACCCTAAGAAATCTAATCTTGTGGCTGGCTTCGTACTTAGATGCTTTCAGCACTTATCCAATCCCGACTTAGATACCCAGCGATGCACCTGGCGGCACAACTGGTAAACCAGCGGTCAGTCCAACACGGTCCTCTCGTACTAGTGTCAGAGCCACGCAAATTTCATACGCCCACGATAGATAGAGACCGAACTGTCTCACGACGTTCTGAACCCAGCTCGCGTGCCACTTTAATGGGCGAACAGCCCAACCCTTGGGACCTTCTCCAGCCCCAGGATGTGACGAGCCGACATCGAGGTGCCAAACCCCTCCGTCGATATGAGCTCTTGGGAGGGATCAGCCTGTTATCCCCGGAGTACCTTTTATCCTTTGAGCGATGTCCCTTCCATACGGAAACACCGGATCACTATGCTCTAGTTTCCTACCTGATCGACTTGTCTGTCTCCCAGTCAAGCGCCCTTATGCCATTACACTCTACGGACGGTTACCAATCGTCCTGAGGGCACCTTTAGAAGCCTCCGTTACACTTTTGGAGGCGACCACCCCAGTCAAACTACCCACCAAACAGTGTCCTCGCATCCACGAGTTAGAACTCAAATAATCAAAGGGCCGTATTTCAACAGCGACTCCACAAATACTGGCGTACCTGCTTCAAAGTCTCCGGCCTATCCTACACATCAATTACCCAAATTCAATGTTAAGCTATAGTAAAGGTTCACGGGGTCTTTTCGTCCCATCGCGGGTAATCGGCATCTTCACCGATACTACAATTTCACTGAGCTCACGGTTGAGACAGTGTCCAGATCATTACACCATTCGTGCAGGTCGGAACTTACCCGACAAGGAATTTCGCTACCTTAGGACCGTTATAGTTACGGCCGCCGTTTACTGGGGCTTCAATTCAATGCTTCTCTTGCGATGACATCTCCTCTTAACCTTCCAGCACCGGGCAGGTGTCAGGCTGTATACGTAATCTTTCAATTTAGCACAGCCCTGTGTTTTTGTTAAACAGTTGCCTGGACCTATTCTCTGCGCCCAACTCTCGTTGGGACCCTTTATCCCGAAGTTACAGGGTCAATTTGCCTAGTTCCTTAACCGTGAATCACTCAAGCGCCTTAGTATATTCAACCCGACTACGTGTGTCCGTTTGCGGTACGGGTACCTTAAAGATTAAGTTTAGCGGATTTTCTTGGGAGTATGCTTACACGCACTATTACCTTATTCCGAAGAATTTGGTATACTATCAGGTTCGACTCTCTTTGTGGATTTGCCTGCAAAGATCAACATCTACACCCTTCAACGGACTATTCCGTCAGTCCGCGGCGCTATCACTGCTCCGTCTCCACGTCACTCTTTAAGGTAGTACAGGAATATTAACCTGTTCTGCCATCGGCCTCACCGTTCGGCTGAGCCTTAGGACCCGACTAACCCTGATCCGATTAGCGTTGATCAGGAAACCTTAGTCTTTCGGCGAGGGGGTTTCTCACCCCCTTTATCGTTACTTATACCTACATTTGCTTTTCCACACGCTCCAGCAAAGCTCACGCTTCACCTTCGACGCAGAGTGGAATGCTCCCCTACCGATCATTACTGATCCCATAGCTTCGGTAAATTGCTTAATGCCCGATTATTATCCACGCCAAACTCCTCGACTAGTGAGCTGTTACGCACTCTTTAAATGAATGGCTGCTTCCAAGCCAACATCCTAGCTGTCTTAGCAATCTGACTTCGTTAGTTCAACTTAGCAATTATTTCGGGACCTTAGCTGATGGTCCGGATTCTTCTCCTTTAGGACATGGACCTTAGCACCCATGCCCTCACTCCTGGGATCGAACTACTGCGCATTCGGAGTTTATCAAGACTTGATAGGCGGTGAAGCCCTCGCATCTTATCAGTCGCTCTACCTCACAGTAGTAATTCCCAAGGCTGCACCTAAATGCATTTCGGGGAGTACGAGCTATCTCCAAGTTTGATTAGCCTTTCACCCCCACCCTCAGTTCATCCGGAAGCTTTTCAACGCTTATCGGTTCGGTCCTCCAGTTAGTGTTACCTAACCTTCAACCTGACCAAGGGTAGATCACTTGGTTTCGCGTCTACTCCTTCCGACTAATCGCCCTGTTCAGACTCGCTTTCGCTTCGGCTACACATTTTGAAATGCTTAACCTTGCCGGAAAAAGTAACTCGTAGGTTCATTATGCAAAAGGCACGCCGTCACAACTTACGCTGCTCCGACCGCTTGTAGGCGCACGGTTTCAGGGACTATTTCACTCTTCTATTCGAAGTGCTTTTCACCTTTCCTTCACAGTACTGGTTCGCTATCGGTCTCTCGGGAGTATTTAGCCTTACCGGATGGTCCCGGCAGATTCACGCAAGATTCCTCGTGTCCCGCGCTACTCAGGATACCACTACGCTTCGTTTAGCTTCGAATACCGGACTATCACCGTCTATGGTTTCATTTTCCAAAGAATTCTTCTCACTAAACTTCTTGCGACATCGTGGTCCTACAACCCCAATATTGCCGTAACAACATTGGTTTGGGCTAATCCCCGTTCGCTCGCCACTACTTGGGGAATCATTATTATTTTCTTTTCCTGCAGGTACTAAGATGTTTCAGTTCCCTGCGTTAGCTTCCATCTAGGATGGATGACATTCCTTCAGAATGCCGGGTTGTCCCATTCGGAAATCTTCGGATCAAAGGTTATTTGCACCTTCCCGAAGCTTATCGCAGCTTATCACGTCCTTCATCGCCTCCGAGAGCCAAGGCATCCGCCATGCGCCCTTGCTTACTTTCTTTCAAACGTTTTATTCGCGTATTGGTATTGATTGTGGAATTGCTTCCGGCTGTCAATATTGCATACTCGAACACGTACGGTTTGATATATACTTTTAGCTCTTACTTTTAATTTTACTTTTTGTACATCATGTCAAAGATCGTTTCTCTTTTCAGAGATGGTGGAGAATAACGGATTCGAACCGTTGACCCTCTGCGTGCAAGGCAGATGCTCTAGCCAGCTGAGCTAATCCCCCAAGAGGTTATTCAAGAATGTTGTTTTTAGTTTTTAGCTTTTAGCTGTCACTATTCCTCGTTCTTGAGCTTGGTAGTCCCAGGCAGAGTTGAACTGCCGACCTCTACATTATCAGTGTAGCGCTCTAACCAACTGAGCTATAGGACTAGTTCAACCTTGTCTACCTTTCGTCTAGACTCGGCTTCTTTTTTCTCTTGTTTATCTCTATCTATACTTCTATAGATGGTTGATCTATATATTATAAATAAACAAGTACCAGTAGTACAAAAAACAGAACCTTTAAAGTCATTATTTTTAACGATGGCCGTTTTACATTATTCATGTAGAATTGCATCGTCTTACGACATCGCTCCAGAAAGGAGGTGTTCCAGCCGCACCTTCCGGTACGGCTACCTTGTTACGACTTAGCCCCAATTACCAGTTTTACCCTAGGACGCTCCTTGCGGTTACGTACTTCAGGTACCCCCGGCTTTCATGGCTTGACGGGCGGTGTGTACAAGGCCCGGGAACGTATTCACCGCGCCATGGCTGATGCGCGATTACTAGCGAATCCAGCTTCACGAAGTCGGGTTGCAGACTTCGATCCGAACTGAGAGAGGTTTTTGGGATTAGCATCCTGTCACCAGGTAGCTGCCTTCTGTACCCCCCATTGTAACACGTGTGTAGCCCCGGACGTAAGGGCCGTGCTGATTTGACGTCATCCCCACCTTCCTCACATCTTACGACGGCAGTCTCTCTAGAGTCCTCAGCATAACCTGTTAGTAACTAAAGATAAGGGTTGCGCTCGTTATGGCACTTAAGCCGACACCTCACGGCACGAGCTGACGACAACCATGCAGCACCTTCACATTTGCCTTGCGGCTAACCTGTTTCCAGATTATTCAAATGCAATTTAAGCCCGGGTAAGGTTCCTCGCGTATCATCGAATTAAACCACATGTTCCTCCGCTTGTGCGGGCCCCCGTCAATTCCTTTGAGTTTCACCGTTGCCGGCGTACTCCCCAGGTGGAATACTTAATGCTTTCGCTTGGCCGCTTACTGTATATCGCAAACAGCGAGTATTCATCGTTTACTGTGTGGACTACCAGGGTATCTAATCCTGTTTGATACCCACACTTTCGAGCATCAGTGTCAGTTGCAGTCTAGTGAGCTGCCTTCGCAATCGGAGTTCTTCGTGATATCTAAGCATTTCACCGCTACACCACGAATTCCGCCCACCTCTACTGTACTCAAGACTGCCAGTTTCAACTGCAATTTTACGGTTGAGCCGCAAACTTTCACAACTGACTTAACAATCCACCTACGCTCCCTTTAAACCCAATAAATCCGGATAACGCTCGGATCCTCCGTATTACCGCGGCTGCTGGCACGGAGTTAGCCGATCCTTATTCATATGGTACATACAAAATCCCACACGTGGAATACTTTATTCCCATATAAAAGAAGTTTACAACCCATAGGGCAGTCATCCTTCACGCTACTTGGCTGGTTCAGACTCTCGTCCATTGACCAATATTCCTCACTGCTGCCTCCCGTAGGAGTTTGGACCGTGTCTCAGTTCCAATGTGGGGGACCTTCCTCTCAGAACCCCTATCCATCGTAGTCTTGGTGGGCCGTTACCCCGCCAACAAACTAATGGAACGCATCCCCATCGATAACCGAAATTCTTTAATAGTAAAACCATGCGGTTTTAATATACTATCGGATATTAATCTTTCTTTCGAAAGGCTATCCCCGAGTTATCGGCAGGTTGGATACGTGTTACTCACCCGTGCGCCGGTCGCCATCTTTAGTTTGCAAGCAAACTAAAATGCTGCCCCTCGACTTGCATGTGTTAAGCCTGTAGCTAGCGTTCATCCTGAGCCAGGATCAAACTCTTCATTGTAAAAGTATCTTTTCATCTGTTAAGATGATTTCTTGCTCTGTTCAGGATGCCGTAAATTTATTGACCTTACTCAAATACCTATTATCTTCAATCGTATCGCTACTCTCTCGGACAAGTATTGACGGTTCTATTTTTTTACTTGTACTACTTGTATTGTTTATCAATATTTCAAAGAACTTGCTGCTTTCGTTTTAAAAGCGGGTGCAAAAGTAAAGGCTTTATTTTTAACTACCAAACTTTTTCGGAAGTTTTTTTTTATTTTTTCTTTTTACTCATTTCTCAGGCTCTCTATGCGAAAGGGAAAGAATGTATTAAAGAAAAACAAAGGCCGTTTTCTTTGCGAATCGGACTGCAAAGATAAGAACTTTATTTATTATCCTCCAAAACTTTTCGGAAGTTTTTTTTGTTCTTTTCTTTAAGCGCAATTTCGCTTTTTCACTATGTCAATTCTGCAAGGCTTTCTTCTCTTGGAAAGCGGGTGCAAAAGTACACCCTTTTAGTATACAATCCAAATATATTAAACTCTTTTTTCTAAGTTTTTTTGAAAGAATCTGCTAAAGTGCTGAAGGATAATGATGTTGTAGAACATATTTTTTATCATGAGTGGATTGGCGGCGGAAACGGTACACATGAGACACATTATTATATCACACGCGGGCGCGTAGGTGCACGCAAGAGAGAAAAAGATGCAGAAGAAAGAAATAACAAAATTACAGTCGAATTACAGATGAGAAAAAGACAACAGGAAGAAAGAGACAAGAAGACAATATAGAAGGAAAGCAAAAAAATGAACCAAATGTAAAAAGAATACTAGGGATATACCACAAAGGGAAATTACAAAAGGAGATTATTAAAGGGGATTATTAAAGAGGATGGATTAATTGGAATGGTTAATTGGGCATGACTAATAGAGTAATTAACAGGATATATAGAAAAATATTATAAAAGCAAGAGAATTTATTGTCAACCGTTAGAATACTTGTTCTAAGCAGTCTAACGGTTGACTATTCCATATGGATATGCCGGATAAATACTGAGTGGATACAGATCAGATTCTATATACAAAATCAGAATGTCATTCTTTTTTAGAGTTCTCGATTCGTAGGCTGACAAGTTCAACCCACTTCTTTATGTTCAAATCAAAGCCGCCTTTTTCTAATAGATGAAGGGCGCCCGCATAATGAAGGGCAGTTTCCTCCCTACTACAGTTGATCTTACAAGACAACTCACCCAGATAATACTCCAGGCGAGCCATTTGGATATAGTCCAATAAAGTATAATCACCTTCAGTTGACAAATCAATCAATTCTCTTATCAAAGCATAGGCCAGTTCACATTCTGTATAGGTTAAATCCGAGAGAGGTTTGTGCATGACAGGATGCTGAACCAGCTGGACAACAATGCGATTAAAGTCTCCGTACATAGGTTGCGTTATTTACCGCATCAGTTCCCGATGGTGCGAGGGTTTATAAAAAAGAAAGAGCGTGGAAACTATCTATTCATGCCATATATAGGTATCCGCTAAGACCCCTTTCGTGAACATGAATGATAGCCCCACGCCCAACTGAGTATATAACAAGGTTATACAGACAAAAGTGCGCGAGACTTGTCACTCATTCCATTCACGAAAGTTAAAATTTAGCGGATTTTATATATGAATGTAACAAATAACCGTTCTCAATAAAAATATTAAAAAGTTACCTTCATCGCTCGAAAGTAAACTACGACAAAAGTAGCAATTTATATTTAGCAAACAAACAATTTTGACAAAGAAATAGGTATGAGACATAAAATTATTATAGCTATATATTGGCAACTTTCAAATCCCCACTAATTTGTCCTTACGACTTAAAGCAATGTATTGATGAATTAAACTCAGGCGGACGTTTGCCCTGATTGTATCAAAATAAAAACGCTCAGGGCAGGTTCCTGCAAACGATTTTCAATTTTCATTTCTCATATTCTCATAGTAAATACAATAACTATATATAAATCAAATGCATAACACTATGAGAAATACTATTCAAAACGGCATTTCTCATAGTATTACCAGCGTTTTATCCATAAAACAACGTATTTCTCATAGCTTTTCATCACTTTCAAAAACATTTCTCATAGATTTTCCAAGCGATTCCAAATACTTTTTTACTTGTTTTGCAGAGTATTCAAGTTATTCTTCGACAAAACCGTAATAGTTAGCATGGACTGCAACGAAACACGCAGTAAAAAAAGAGTCTACTACAAGGCAAAGGAAGCATCAGACTATTATGAAGTCAAGCCAAGCTAGAGATGTAATCAGGTAATACTTAAATAATAGATTATAAAATGGACATGCGGAGTATAAAGAGTAGACATTAGCATATTTATGTATAAGCAGCCATATCGTTCCACTAGAGTGGAAAGGTCTGTGCACTAGAGTAGACAGTACCGTTCACTAGAGTGCAATGATCTGCCCACTCCAGTGAAACGATACAAATACTTATAGCAAAACACAACAATGATTAGGATAAAATATAAAGGGATAAGGAGAACTTAATACAGGAAAGCAGTAAAGTAAGGCAAGGTAATTGCTTTATAAAAAGTTACTTATATAAAAAAGGAAGAATAACAATCAGTCCGGAAAAAGACTGGGAGGAACAGAATGACGACCACAAAAAACAAGAAATAGAGAAAATGCATAAAAGGAATATGAGAATAAAAAAAAAGTCTATGAGAAATACACTATTTTCAGCATAAAAAGCTGGTAATATTATGAGAAATGCCGTTTTGAAAAGTATTTCTCATAATATATCTATTTGATTATCTTTCGTTTATCGAAAAACAATGAGAATATGAGAAATGCAAGTGAAAAATAGGCGACAGGAGAAAGTGTGCGTAAGTAACCTGAATTTTGCGTTTTTTAAGAAAGAGCAAAAAGGAAAAGAGCAAAAAGAAAGAGATAAATCCAGAAATCCGGCCGGAGCCATATACTGTATACCCACCGAGCAAAATTCCTTTTCAGTTGTTATTCATACATAAACATATTCTATACAATAAAAAATAATATCATGGAGAAAAATATTTTTCAGTTAGATAATGAGCAGCTCAAAGAAATTGCTCGCTCATTTAAAGCGAAAGTAGAAGAAGGTTTGAACACTGAAAATGCAGAGATACAATGCATTCCCACTTTCATCACTCCGAAAGCAAGTGGTATCAATGGCAAATCATTAGTACTCGACTTGGGAGGAACGAATTACCGGGTAGCAATCGTTGACTTCAGCAAAATGCCTCCCACCATTCATCCTAACAATGGTTGGAAAAAGGACATGTCGATTATGAAAACTCCCGGTTATACCCGAGAGGAGTTGTTCAAAGAAATGGCAGATATGATAACCGGAATAAAACGGGAAAAAGAGATGCCAATTGGATATTGTTTTTCTTATCCGACAGAGTCCGTCCCAGGTGGAGATGCCAAACTGCTGCGTTGGACCAAAGGAGTCGACATAAAAGAGATGATCGGAGAAGTTGTTGGAAAACCTTTACTCGACTATCTGAATGAAAGAAATAAAATCAAGTTTACGAACATAAAAGTGCTCAATGACACTGTTGCCAGTTTATTTGCCGGACTTACCGACAGTAGTTACGATGCGTATATAGGTCTGATTGTAGGAACAGGCACCAATATGGCAACTTTTATTCCGGCTGACAAAATTAAAAAATTAAATCCGTCACATAAAGTAGATGGATTGATTCCCGTCAATCTGGAATCCGGCAATTTTCATCCGCCGTTCCTCACTGCAGTAGATAATACAGTGGATGGAATCTCCGGGAATCCGGGAAAACAACGTTTCGAAAAAGCTGTATCCGGTATGTACCTGGGAGATATTCTAAAAGCAACTTTCCCATTGGAGGAGTTCGAAGAAAAGTTTGATGCACAAAAGCTCACCTCTATTATGAATTATCCCGATATTTATAAGGAGGTGTATGTAGAAGTAGCACAGTGGATATATAGTAGATCAGCACAGTTAGTTGCAGCTTCACTGACAGGGCTTATCATGTTGTTGAAGTCATACAACAAGAATATACGAAAAATTTGCCTGGTTGCCGAAGGCAGTCTTTTTTGGAGCAAGAACAGAAAAGACAAGAACTATAACATCATTGTCATGGAAAAATTACGGGAGCTTTTCAGTTTGTTTGGTTTGGAAGATGTAGAGGTTGATATCAAAAGCATGAATAATGCCAATTTGATAGGGACAGGTATTGCGGCTTTATCCTGACACCTCCCTGCCTATCATCGTCATTACAGGGTGATCCTCCCAATCGACTTGCTTATAAGAATCTGACAGGAATGTGCCAGAACTCTCTTTTTAATGTAATAGCCCTCGCTACAGATAGTTGTAACGAGGGTTATTCTTCGTTTATAAGGGTGGGGACGCACCCTTATCCAACCTATTGCAGATATATCAAATCTATTTCAAGATTTAATAGACAATGTAGTGTGTAAAGTGGTTGTTTACTTAATCTTCAAAGCAAACCCACCTCCGGGTGCCAAATGAATCTTCAACTTACTGTCATTTTTTATCCGGATGGATTCACATTTATAATCACGCCCGATCCGGTGAGCATTTGCTCCGTCTTTAAACAATGTAGCGTCATACGTCTTACCACCCAGGAAAGAGCAATCCACTTCGATGTCACGTGCCGTCCAATCGGTGATTCCACCTACATACCAGACATTTCCACTCCGGCGAGCTGTTACGATATACTCTCCCATCTTACCATCAAGCACGATACTTTCATCCCACACTGTCGGAACATCAGCAATAAATCCTGTTGATTCCGGTTCGCGCATATAGTTGCTCGGCGTATCACACAACATATTGAAAGGAGATTCAAATACAACATACAGAGCAAGTTGACGGCAACGAGTTCCCTGACTCATCGGTTCTGAATTGCAAGGGTAATAGTTACCTTTCGAAGCATTGCGCATCGCTCCTTGAGTGTAGTCCATCGGACCGGATACTTGACGAGTAAAAGGAATCATCACGTCATACTTCACCTGATCCACCGAAGCCGGGCTCCATTTCATCTGTTCCAGACCATTGACACCTTCAAAGTTCAATACATTCGGGTAAGTACGATTCAAACCGGCCGGTTTGTGCGTTCCGTGCAAGTCGAGGATCAGTTTATATTTAGCACACATCGCGGCAGCCCGATAATTGAACGCAGTCATAAGCTGATCGTCACGATCCATAAAATCGACCTTAAAACCTTTTACTCCCATGTCGGCATAATGACGGCAAACGTTCTCCATATCACGCTCGAAAGCATAATAACCGGCCCAAAGAATGATGCCTACATTTTTGGAGGCCGCATAATCTACCAATTCTTTCAGATTAATCTCTTTCACCACTTGCATCAAATCCGCTTGCAGATTTACCGCCCAGCCTTCATCAAGTATCACATATTCGATTCCGTTTGCAGAAGCAAAATCAATGTAGGCTTTATAAGTCGGATTATTTACTCCGGTCACAAAATCAACGCCATCCAAATTCCAGGCATTCCACCAGTCCCATGCTACTTTGCCGGGTTTAATCCATGAAAGATCCGTCAGACGGGAAGGGGCAGCCAACAAATAGCTCAAGTTGCTTGCTGCCAAATCCTTATCGGAAGTGGTAACAATGCTCATGCGCCACGGGAAATTCCGGGGTTTATCTACTTTGGCAATGTAAGCTTCATGCTCTTTCACCAACATTTGAAGTTGATTGTGTCCGCCTTGCACCATCTTCTTGGGGTATGGAGCGAAACGTCCCGTCAACCGATTTTCTCCTTCAATAGCAGACAAATAGAGGCCAGGATAATTCTCCAAATCGGATTCTGTGATACAAACCTTAACGCCTTCACCGGCATCCACGACTAATGGCAAAAACATCAAACGTTTTTTATTCAGCTCCGATAATGGATCGGTAGTATAAGTATTTTCGAAGGAATTGAAATATTGAGAGTCATAATCACCGTCCTTTCCTGTTTTTACATAAGGTACAGAAGCTACCATATCGGATGGGAAATGATAATCTACTGTTTCATCTACCACGTTGAAAGGTTTCTTCACACGGCTGACAAAGCGGTAAGCAATACCATCATTGTACGCACGAAACTCGACATTCCAGTCTTTTTTAAACCGAAGAGTCAGTTCATTGTAGTGGTCTCTCAATTCACTGGCACGATAGAAAGGAGAAGGAATCATCTGATCTACTTTTTTCCCGGAAGTGCCGGACAACTTTGCTTTCTCTCCCCAGACTTCTCCGTTATCCAATGTCATCGAAATTGGAGAAGGAGCAAGGATCTGCCGTCCGTTACAGCGGATGTCATAAGTCAACTTGTCACTTACGGTAATCGTTGTTTGAAGCTTTCCATCCGGAGAGCTCAAAGTAAATTGTTTTTGCGCCTGTACCGTAAGCGTACATACGACAATACATAAGAATAATAAAGTCTTCAGTTTTTTCATGGTTTTAATTATAGTAGTTATCAAATTATAGAAGAACGATACAAAAATAAAATAATATAGTATGGTAACCTATATGAAAACTAAAAAACAGAGATAAAAAAGAATACATAATTCTATCTTTTTCCTGTCAGGGATTGAATACAATCGACTTCTTCCTGCTGATAAGGTACTCCGGTAGGACGATAAATATCATGAAACCATAATTCCGGTTCTTCACCCGACGGAATGACGTCATCCCAGGCAAAAATAGTATTTGTCTTTCCTGCAACAAATCCCCAATTGATGGCGCTTACCTTTTCTTTTTTCATCAAAGGAAGAACATTACAAAAGCGGCTGTCATTGCGACGGGCCATATATTCGGTACAAATCAACGGACGGTTAAGCATCTTTAAAAATTTGATACATTCGCCATGCCGCTCCTCATTATCGTAATTATGGTAAGAGATGATGTCCGAATGATTCAACACAAACGCATTCAGAACATTCTTCCGGGGAGAATTATAGTCCCATACACCGGCAGTAATCGGTTGTGACGGTTTACAATCGCGCACCCAACGAAAGACATTCGTCAATAAAGGCAAAGAAGTTTCCTCGTGTTTACTATTCCCCGGCTCATTATACAAATCCCACATCAATATCCGGTCATCGTTAGCATAGGTTCGGACAATATCTTTTACATACTCTTGCAGAAAAGGATACAACGTCAGTGTGTCTTTACGCAAGCTACATGAAGGGTCCTGCACCCAGCCGGAATTATGAACACCTAGCTTCGGTTCCGGTTGCTTGCCATAAGCCGACTCCGGATTCCAACAATCATCGAAGAACACAAACATAGGGCGGATTGAATATTGCCCGCAAATATTCAAAAAATCATCCATACGTTTCTTCATTCCTGCCGCATCATTTTGCCATACGACACTGCTCAAGAATACGCGTAAGGTATTAAAGCCCAGTTCATGCGCCCATGATAGCTCTTTATCAATCTGTTCAGGATCGAAAGTATCCGCACTCCACATTTCTATCTGATTGATTGCCGTTGCCGGAATATAATTGCAACCTACCAGCCAAGGCTGATTGTCATACCATTCTTGTATCTTCTCTTCCGTCCAACGACTGTTGTTTGAAGAATTAGAATCCTGTGTACAGGCGCATACACATATCCCTACGAAAAAGAATAAAAACACAACATTAACACACCATTTATTTTTCATGCTATTTTCAATTGATTAATATAAAAGATTCCTTGTTCTTTTAATTCCCGTTTATTTGATTATTTATGCCTGTCGTCTGACTTTTCCTTCCACACCACTATTCCCGCAGGCTCGAGGCGTGCACTGCCGATCAATATCTCCGCCTCATCGGGAATGGCTATTTCCTGAATGTCCGATGTATAGTTTAAAGCGATGTAAAAACCATCCCGCCATTCCTTCACTACTCCGTATGGTAAATCTTCAGTCGATACGCCGGCTTCCTTATATACACGACGTACTACTTCTTTCTCCAATTTCCCGTCATCGGTATCCGTTCCGATATAGGTGGCCGTTCCTTTACCCAATCTACGGTGTATCACGGAAGCAGCTCCCTTATAAAACTGGTCCGCATACACAGCCCAAACATCTGTTCCGACAGACGGGGTTAGTACGTCCGCCCAATTGTTCCAGGCGTATTCCATGCCCCCGAAATCTACCTTTCCATACAGATTGTGAGGCAGATGGTCATAGTACAAGCTGTTTATTCCGACCAGTTGGTGGATAGGAGCAGCCAAAGGAGCCTCCCACAGTTTGGCATTACGGTCTTTCTGCCCGGTACGGCAGGTCAGAATCAGATGTCCTCCATCCTTTACGTATTCAGTCCAACGTTCTACCAAATTGTTATCAAGCAACTGATAAGCCGGCGCAATCAGGAAGGGATAACCCGAAAAATCCTCCTTCTCCGAGATCACATCGACGGGAGCGGCAAAGGATTTCAACAGGTTGTAATATTTATGTATGTGCGGCATCGTCCACCACTGGTCTGTCTGACGCTGGAACTCCATTTCCCAATAGTTGTTCATATCGAAAAGCAGTCCAATGCGTCGGGAAGCCAGCTGTTTGGGCATACGGTTTTTCTTATCGTAGGCGGCACGAAGCTTTTTCATCTCCTGCGTGATACGTACATATTCTTCACCGCCCGGAGAAAGAGTCACCCCGTCGGTCATTATCATGCCGTAATGATATTGCTCACTGCCTTTCAGAGGTTGACGGAAACGGTAATTGCACACAAACTTCCCACCACCTGCAAAAACGTGATACACCCACATACGCACAGCGCCGGGTAGGGGTTGTGGATTATACACTCCCCAGTTCACCTGACCGGGTTGTAGTTCCATCACTCCGAATGTTTTGCCTACACGGTTACGAAACTGGTCATTGGAAAACCCAAGATCTTCGGGAATCCCCATTCGAAAGCCCTGGCTACCTATTCCTTGATTATGTCCGGTCACCAGATAGCGGGTGTAGGTCAGGAAGTCCGTATGATCGATCCGTACCGGGTCAACCGGATTGAAAACAGGAATCAGGTTGGTAGTGATCCATTGGTCTTTATTAATATGCTGCCGGAGTATGTCCGCCTGCATATTAACAAAGCCCGCCAATTCGTCTGCCATGAAACGGTTCAAGTCGAGCATGGCATGAGGATTGGGCTTATCGGGTACTTCCTGCTGACTGGGAAGACGCACTTGGTCGAAGTCCTGATAAGTTTCACTCCAGAAAGAGGTTCCCCATGTATCATTCAGTTTGTCGATAGTCCCATATTTCTTTTGTAGCCAGACGCGGAATTTTAGTTGTGCATTTTCACTGTAATCCACTACTCCGTAGTGTCCCGGCTCATTGTCAATCTGCCAGCCGATAACAGCAGGATGATTGCCATAACGCATTGCCAGACGGGAAACAATGTTTTCTACATAACGACGGTAACGGTCGCTACTCCAGGAAGCATGCTGACGCCGTCCGTGCTGAATGGAAACTCCATTATCCCGCTGAATCAATATATCGGGGTACTTTTTCGACAGCCAGGCAGGAGGTGTAGGAGTAGGCGTACACATAATTACTTTCAAACCATATTTCTCCGCCAAAGAGACTGCACGATCCAGCCACTCAAAATCATACTTTCCTTCTTCCGGCTCCATCATGGCCCAAGCGAACTCCGCAAAATGGGTGAACTTGATCCCCATCTCCGACATTTTCTTCAGATCACGTTCCCATTGGGAGGAATCCCATTGCTCGGGGTAATAATAAGAACCCAAAGCAAACAACTCTTCCGGAGGAAAAGACTTATCGACCGGAGACTGGGAAAAGGATGCCAATGAAAACAATAAAGCTAAAACCAATAAAGATTTCTTCATGGATATTATTTTTAGAATCTATATAATAAGACATTTCTAAAAGAGAAAACCACATAGCCATTTATATAAAGAGGTCGTGTTTTGTATAAAACCGGCCTCTTTATGTTATGCTACACTAATATAATACTCAAAACTAGTATTTCTTTGTAAACGTGCAGGTATTTGTATTCATATCCAGCTTGACATGATATATACCGGCTCTGAAATTAGCTCCCGGTCCGAAGTTTTCTGTTTCCTGCCATTGATCTCCGTTCCAATAACCGCCCCGGGCTATTAAATCACCTTCAGACACAATAGTCACGTCAAACGAAGTAATTTCATTATTCCAACCTTTTTTCTTATAGAATCTGAACATAAAGTCATTGTTTAAAAATAGATTGGTTTCAAAAATACGATCCCCGGTCTTCACACAACAGATAAAATCTTTCGGGTTTTCCCATCCCCAATTTCCAATGTCATCAGCAAGAAGTCCGCTGATTCTAGGATGCCCGAAGGTAGCCCCAGTGATCCATACAGTTTCGGGGAATTCCGCACCAGTCGTTTTCTCTACATATATAAGTTCCCTATTCTTATTATAGGAGATCTTATACTTGCCATCCGGAGCATTAAACTTATATTGGCCGTTTTCATTCGTAAAGTATTCCGGCTGAAGCATATAATCCAGATAGCTAAATCCTTCAAAATCGACAGTCTGCCCTTTCGTGAGATTCAACTCTACACCGATATAATTGGGATCATTAGATTGAGTCAACTCTGTACCGTTTATTTTATAAGATTCTTCTCCAAGCTGACCTTCGTCTACCTTATCAATAAACATACATATATTCTTATTCAGATCTATCCGGACACGGTATACTCCCGGCGTGAAATCCGGTCCGGCTACAAAATCACCGGTAAAATGTCCGCCACCAGTACCACCCGTTGCCGGATCACTATAAAACCAGCCTTTACCTAATAGATTTATAGGATAAGGATTAACAGTGGTGCTAGCCAGTTCACCTCCCCACGGACGTTGCTTATAGAATTTAAACTGGAAATCTTTAACCAGATAAAGAGTTGTTTCAAAAACATTATCCGATATCTTCACGCACTGGAATGCATCACTCGGCAAATTGAAGGTCCATGTGGCAACAGTCACCCGTCCGGCTTGAGGATGTCCGAAATTAGAACCGCAAACCCATAAACCATCCGGGTAGTTTACTGAACGATTTTCTAAATATATCAGTTTGTTTACCGGATCGTAAAACAGTTTATAGTTTCCGTCCGCCCCTATAAATGTGGCTTTATCCTTTGTTATATCTTCAAAGAAATCCGGTTGAAGCATCTTTCTCACATCACCGAAATTGCCGAAAGTCACTTCATCGCCTTCATGAAGTTCCAAAGCAATACCCAGGTAAGACGAAGCCTCTTCTAATATACCCATTTCATGTCCGTTAACAAGGAAGGTTTGCTCCTGAATATTTTCATCTTTTGCTTCAAAAGCACAAGTATTATTATTCAAATCAAGCGTAATAAGATATACTCCGGGTTGGAACAGCGGTCCAGGAATAAAATCTCCCCCACTCTTTCCTGCAACCAGGAATGGGGTGGTAAGTGTTATATTGTCTTCCGGTAAAGTGGTAATCTCATTATCACCTTCTCCCCAACCTCTATGTTTGAAGAACTTGAATGAGAAGTTATTAGCCAGATATACAGTGAGCTGAAAAACGTTGTCAGCACTTTTATAACAATAAAGCACATTGTTGGCTCCGTCCATACTCCAGCCACTTGTAGTAACCACTCCCGCTTGAGGATGCCCCCAGTTAGCACCACAGAACCATAATCCTTCCGGATAAGTTGCACCGGCTTTTTCTACATACAGAAGTTCATTAACGGGATCATAAAGCACACTATAATCGCCTGTCTCTCCTTTAAAACGAGCTTTATTTTCGGACAAGTATTCAAAGTAATCCGGTGAGAGGATTGATTCTATACCGTCGGTTCCCGAAAATTCGATTTCCTGTCCCTTTTCCAAATGAAGCTTCTTCCCCTGAAAATTGGAGTAAATTTCTTCATCCAACACATTCCCCCCTACGGAAAGAGGAGAGGCAAGTTTCCATTCCGGCCAATTATCCCATTTCTGTACGTCATCGCTACAGGATGCCGCCAACAGAAGCAGAAAAATCGTATATATATAATATTTCATAATACAGTCATATTAAGATTATACATTTATTTTTTATATGCTTTCAACAAAGCCTGATAAACCGTTTCGTTCACCTTCACGATGCAGCCGTGTCGTGCACCCGGTCTGTCCGTACCATCCTTTACATTAGGCCCGGAGAAGGTACGCTCTTTCCACGGTCCGTCCATAGAGGTCGACTGAAACAAATGATAGCCATAAGGTTTGGCAGCATAAGACTCCGCATAAATGAACCAACCGCTATGATTGGGCCGTTCGATAAAAATAGGTGCTTCGCGCATCATATCATTCGGAGTGACGGGTGCTCCCGGATTGGTGTAAGGACCGGTCAGATTGGAAGAGGTGGCAATACGGACTGTTTTCCCGGTTTCCGGAGCAACAGCCGGATCGCGTTCATCTTTCAAGATTGCATAATAAACACCGTTTACCTTCCGGATAATGGCATCAATAATAGCCATGTTCTCATCTGCACCAGTGAAGTTGAACAGTTTCTGCGGTTCTGTATACGTCTCAAAATCTTTTGTCAACACATAGAGAGTACGCATACTGTCCCAGTCATCCTTATCCGGATCGTTGCAGGCATGCCAGCTTATAATATATTGTCCGCTGTCCTTGTCATAAAACATCTTGGGTGCTCCCCAATAATAAGTAGTATAAAATCCCTGCGCATTACTACGATTAAAAATCATTTCATCCAACGGGGCAGACGTCCATGTCACCAAATCTTCCGACCGCCACAAAGCCAACGGATTGACTGCTATCATATAAAAAGCCCCATCATGTCCCTGACAAATATCAGGATGCCCAATGTAAGCACTATTGATTATCCGACCTTTATTCAGCGTCTCCCAATTTACACCATCCCGGGAAGCTGCATAATACAGCTTTCCATAATTAGCATTCGTCATGTGGGCAAATAAATATCCGCCATCCGTTTCTACCGGAATTTCTTCTCTGCCTGTTTCTACATCATCCGAGCATGCCCAACTCATTAAAGACAATAATAGACCAATTATATAGTAACTCATACGTTTCATATCTTTATATTCAGTTAATAGGTTTAATTTATATTTTGCTGCGCTTTGCTCTTATCTTCCGCCCAACCCGGACGTTCCCAAGTCTGCTTCAGCTCTTTTCCATAAGAAACCGCCTGTTCGACTGCATAATTAGGGATCGGCATGTACTGATGCGTCGGCATTACTCCCTTCGCCTTATACATTTCCTGCGCATATTTATTAAAACGGATCAAGTCAATTTTACGATTACCTTCATAAAAGAGTTCATGTCCCCGTTCAATCAGGATCGCATCCAGAAAAGCATCTTTGGTATTGGTTGCCACAGCCGGCAAATTTGCCAATCCGGCTCTGTTCCTTACTTGATTTACTGCATTTATAGCAGCCACAGAAGGAACGGTTCCTGTTTTGCGTACTTCTGCCTCTGCATACATCAATAATACATCGGCCCATCTTGCCAAAGGAATATCGGTACCCTGGAAAGTTGTCATGGTTTCCTGCGGAAATTTATTCATAATATATCCATTCCATCTCACCCCCAGATTGTCTTTATTGATGATAACACCATTCTTGTCTTTATAACTAGTCACAATCGTTTTCAAACGACCGTCGTTACTTTCGAAAGCATCATAGTATTTCTTATCCATACTGAAAGCCTGAAACCATCCGCCTCCCATTGGGAAAGGATCCCCTTTTGCCACATCGGAAGGTAAAGCCCACATCAGGAAAGGATTCGCATTTCCATGTTTCGGGTTACCATCGGCAGCCGGGCTACAACTGACAGCCATAATGATTTCTTTATTGAATTTATTGGCATTCTTGAACAGGTCAACGTATGGGGTACTTCCAGTTCTAAACAAATCATATTTACCTGTATTGAGTTCATTATACATATCCATCGCTCTCTGATAATAGCCTTCCATGTGTTCTCCCTCGTTCAGACAGTGTTTCATCAGGCAGAAACGGGCATAGTCACGCGTATAGCGTCCCAAATCCGGAGCCACCTCGGGAGCATTCTTTGCGGCAAACTCCAAGTCATCCGTAATCCATTGAGTCATTTCGTCCAAAGAAGGACGCACGGTATTCGATAACGCTTCCGGATCAATTACTTTTCCAGGGTCCAAGATGACCGGTACAGGACCGTAAACATGTAACAGAAAATACATCATCAATCCACGGCACAGACGCGCTTCTCCAAGCAGATTATTCTTTTTTTCTTCTGTAAGAGCAGTCAGAGGAGCTTTCTCCAAAGTTCCAATGATTTCAGTCATACGGGTTATTTGAGCTGTTTTCGGGAAATGGTTGAGGTTACTGCCATCATCTACATTTCCACGCCAGTAATAAAAGCAATTACTGTAGTCTCCTTTAGTAAAGCGTTCCCAGTCTGCACCTACTGTGGTAGCAGATGCACATATATCAGAAGTGGAATCAAACATACGTACCGTTCCTCCCGACTGTATATGAATACCGTGCTGCAAACCGCCTGAACCCATATCATACGTCCAAACCGTAGTGTATGGCAAGTAGCAAATCATCATATAGGAAACATACTCCTGCTCTGTAGAAGGATATTCTCCCTGCAACAAAGCTCCATAAATATAAGGATCAAAATTATTCTCACAACTACCGAATAATAGTTGCAAGGAAACAAGCATCGGTAAAAAAATCTTCTTTTTCATACGACATAATTTGTTAGATTTCATAGCTTGAAGTTTAGAAGGTTAATTTTGCGCCTATTGAATAAACTCTCATTTGAGGATATTGCCCTCCGGTCAAATTAGAAGAGGAAGTGTTGATTTCAGGGTCATATCCTTTGTATTTGGTAAAGGTCAAAGGATTCTGAAAATCGACAAACACACGTATTCCTCTAATATATCCTTTAAATACAGATAACTCTTTGGGACCCAGATTATATCCTAGTGTGATGTTTCTTACACGTATATAAGAGGCATTTTCTCTTGTATAATCAAAGCCCAGATTTTCGGGTAAAGCCACTGATTTACTGATTGCGATACCCGGGAAGCGTCCGTTCGTGTTTGTCTGGGTATTCCAAATGTTATAAGAATAGATACCAACATTGTGCGCATCCACTCCTCTGGAGAGACCTCCGACATCTATACTATTGCCATATGCATCATTCCATTTCTTTACTCCCAATTGACCATACATGAATATATCCAAATCAAAGTTCTTCCATGTAAATGTATTCCCGAAACCAAAATATAATTTAGGTAACGTATTATCCATATAAGAGTCATTCACATCAATGATTCCATCACCATTTTTATCTTCGACAATAGGATAACCCGGCATACAGGCGGCAGGTCCCAATGAACGTTGCGATTCGGGCATATTACTCTTATCCACATCGATAATATCGGTCGTTTTATAATAATAGAATGCATTCATCGGTTCATTTTTCCTTTTCTGATATTTCTGATAATCATAGTTAGGCATACGTTCTATCCATACTGCGTTATAATGGGACATCGTAATTTGAGAGGTCCATTTAAAATCATGTGTCTGGAGATTCAATGAGTTCAGACTTACATCTACTCCGGTACGTTTATAATGCCCTCCATTAATTGGACGTGTTCCGTGCATTCCCAATAATTCTGTCGGCGCTGTTCCCAACAAATGGGTTACGTCGTTACGGAATACATCTACACTACCCCAGATTCGATCTCTAAAAATAGAAAAATCCAATCCGATATTTTTCATGACTGTCTTTTGCCAGGTGACATCTTCATAGTTAGCGCCGGACAATATGTAGGGAATGTAAGTTACCGAATTATTATTGAATTGAACATCCTCGCGGGTTGTCGTTACAATACCGTATAGTGTTGTACCCAGGTTATCGCTACCTGTTTCACCGTAACTGGCTCTTAATTTCAACATATTAATCCAGGAGATATTCTTTATAAATGATTCTTCGTTCATCTTCCATGCAAGAGAAACAGATGGAAAGAAGGCGTATTTCTTACTGGGAAAGAATTTATCCGTACCGTCACGACGCAATGAAGCGGATACTACATAGCGTCCGAATAAGTCGAAACTTCCTCTGACAAACTGTGATCTCTTTTCATTCTTATATTTATAGGAAGTCGGATAGAAAGGACCGTCTGCCATACCTACGCTACTTCCCTGTATATGGTCATTGGCATTTTCATAAGATATATCCGAACCATCGCCACTATCAAGATAACGTCCCATACCGGCCATCAAATTCATATCCAATAACTCTCCAAATTTATGTTGGAATGTTAATGTACCTTCGAGAGTGCTTTGCTGCCTTTTTCCATATCCTAAGTTTCCTCTGGATTTACGTTGCAATGCGTAGTAAATATCAGAAGGAATGTAAGAATCACGAGAGGTATTTTCCTTGTTCAAGCCATACAATACTTTGGCTGAAAGCATATTCTTGATAATATCGACATCCAGTGAGAAGTTCATGTAGTAACCATTTTGCTCGGATTTGTCATTAATATCTTGCATGGAAACGGGATTAGGCGTCCGGCTGAATACATTATATTGTCCTTCGGCATCGTACACGGGAAGATAAGAGGGATAGAAGATTGCTCCGAAAAGTGCTCCGGCTCCCTGATCTCTTAAGTTTCCGACATCTCCGCCGACAGTAGAGTTCGTGTAATTATTCTGATTCAAGTTGACTATTGTTGTCAGTTTCAGGAAATTAGTCAGCTGGGATGTGATGTTTGTACGCAGGGAGTATCGCTCCATATCCGAATTATAAACGGTAGCGTCTTCTTTATAGTAGTTAACGCCCAGATAGTATTTAAACTTTTCCGAACCACCGCTAATCGTCAGATTATGATTGGTCACTGCACCTGTTTTCAGTACCTTGTCCAGCCAATCCGTAGTCGGGGCATTGGCTATTTGTGTCGGTGTAAAGATAGGTGTCCATTTATCGTCATAAGCGGCATTTCCATAAGGATACTGGCCTTTGTCATATAAATAATTCTCTTTACTGAACACATTCACCATGTTCATCAGTTCGGGTCCGCTCAATACATCCAGGTAAGGATAATGTTTTTGCACGGAATAGCTTCCTTCATACACGATGGTCGGTTTTCCCTCTTTTCCTTTTTTGGTGGTCACCAGAATAACACCATCCGCTGCTCCGATACCATAAATTGCTGCAGAAGCATCCTTCAGGATTTCAATAGATTCAATATCATTGGGATTTAATCCTGCCAGTCCGGCACGATTGACGGAAGAAGGAAGTGACGTACTTCCCGTGCCGACTTCAAAAGAGCCGCTAGGCATAACTACTCCATCCACCACATAAATCGGTGTACCACCTCCACGAATGGAGATATTGATGCCTCCTCCCGGCTGGGGACTGGCAACGGTTGCCTGCAAACCGGCAGCACGTCCCAGCAACATTCCTGAGATATTGCTAGTAGCCGCTTTGGATATTTTTTCAGTTTTTACGGTAGCGATAGAAGTAGTCAGGTTTTTACGGGAGGTTGTACCATACCCCACCACTACCACCTCGTCCAATATTTGCTGATTTTCAGCCAAGGTGACAGATAAAGATACCCGGTCGCCCACCTTTACTTCCTGTGTCTGATAACCGATATAGGAGACTTCCAATACAGCTCCCGGTGACACTTCCAGAGAGAACTTAGCATCCAAATCAGATGCGGTTCCGTTGGTTGTTCCTTTTTCCTTGATGGTAGCACCGATGATCGGTTCACCGTTGGCATCGCTCACTGTACCTGTGACTTTACGCTTTTTAGTGTCTTTAGAGGTATTCTGCCGCGCTTGCCCTTTTTGGACAATAATATTCTTGCCCTTTACCTCATAAACAACTTCTTGCCCGTACAATATCTGATCGATAGCTTCATTCAATTGTTTTGCCTTTACACTTACAATCTTCCTGGTATCCAGGTCTCCCACTTTATATACGAAAGAATATCCGCTTTTATTCTTCAATTGCGTCATTGCTTCTTTCACTGAAACATTATTCATTTTCAATGAAACGGCCTGGGCTAGCATTGCTATGTTAAGGCAAAAGAGAGCCACGACCATTAATATGGCCTTCTTCCTGTAATTCATAAAATAAACAAATTATTTAATTAAAACTTGAATAACTCGTTTTAAAAGAGATGTATTTTGCTAACTTTGCATTATCTCTTTTGAAAACATGCTCACGTTTGAAAGTTGTTGAAGAAGAGATTCAGGAGCCGGAAGATGTTCGAGATCTTCCGGTTTTTATTTTTCTCTCCTTATCATTCACTAAAGACTATTCAGTATTATTTCCTTTACTCATATTCTTCAATTATAAGGTTAAACAATCATAGTATTATAATCTCTGGTAACCGGTTAATAGATAGTTATATTGCGCTCTTCAATTTTATATTGTATTTTCTCTGTAGATGCCAACGCATCCAACACTTCCTGAATACTTTGTTCCCGACGGACGAAGTTTCCGTAGAACCGGAATTTATTTAATGAATCATTAGCTATGTGGATATTCACATTGTAGCTACGTTCCAGTTCTTTCACGATGTCCGGCAAAAGTTCTTCATCAAAAAACAGATAGCCATCCGTCCATTGGGAGGCATTGGAGGCTGTGACCGTTTCTACGGTCATCAATCCGTTCGCTTTGTTTAATATCGCTCTCTCGTCGGGTGCAAGGAAAGCTTCTTTCTCTTTTTTCAGTAAATTATTTAATTCCACTTTCCCTTCCAACAAGGATACTACCACTTCGTGATCTTCCGGATAATCGCGGAAATTAAATTTTGTTCCCAATACCTGCAATTGCAAATCTTTAGTCTTTACAAAGAAAGGGAGTTTCTCATTCCGTTGGACTTCAAAATATCCCTCACCTTCTAATTCTACTTTACGGTTATCTACTCCAAAGCCTTGTGAGTAGGTCATTCGTGAACCGGCATTCAACCAAACCAATGTACCATCAGGCAAATAAAGTTTCGTTCTTGATCCTAAAGGAGCCTCTACGGATATATCTGCAAAAGTGTCTTTTACATTCACTCCTCCCTGCCAATATGAGAAGCATCCTACTGCAAGTATGACTGCGATAATCGCGGCATAACGCCACAACGCCGACAAACGGAATTCCTGGCGAGGAGCTTTCTCCACTTGCTTCCGGCTCCCGATACGATTCTTAAAGGTATCGAATGCCTTGTCTTTATTGTATTTCGACGCGGCTTCACGGCTCACGGCAGAGAACCAGACTTCCCGTTGCTGAATAAAATAATCCTCATTTTCAGGTGATGCAGCTATCCATGCTTTTAGTTCGGCTAAAGCATTTTTGTCCAAACCTTCGGTCAGATAGGTTGCAATCAATTCATCAATATGTTTCTTTTCTTCTTCCATTTTTCTGCGTTCTATAAAGGAGACAGTAGTTTTTTAATTGAGGGTAGTCTAAAAATGACTTTTTTTCGTTTTTACCCGAAAAAAAATAAAAGTAGAGTAATCAGATATTTACTTAGATTCGTTTGTAAAGATGCTAATGCATTCTTTATATGATACTTAACCGTATTGACAGAGATGCCTAACTCTTGAGAAATTTCTTCGTATGATTTTCCTTCAAAACGGCTTTTATCGAACACGCGACGACATTCGTTCGGCAATTTATCAATGGCTTTATATATTTCCTCTTCCAGTTCACGCTCCAGCAATGTCCCCAACGGATGCGAATCGGATATCGTCATTTTATCGTCTGTTATCTCATCGGGCATCAGAGATGAAAACGCAATCTCGCGCTTTTCCCATTCTGAATTAAGATAGTTGATACAACGATTACGGACGGCTCTCAACAAATAGCTACGGATGGAAACGGAAATCTCCAGCGTTTCACGAATCTCCCATAAATGAAAAATGGTATCTCCGACAATGGTTTCCGCAAGGAATTGATCTCTTACATAGCCGCTCGCGACATGACACAGCAGAGCATAGTGACGGTCATAGATGTATTGATAGGCATCTTCGTTACCTGTCTTCAACTGCTCTACTATTAAAGTTTCAGTATGCTCCATGGATGTATTAGTCGAGTTAATGGCACAAATTTAGAGAATTATTCGAGTTAAAAGCAAAATTAATAAGAAAACCCTCCAAAGAATTTCTTCTCTGGAGGGTTTAACATACCATTTAATATAATTCGTTTATCAATACGGTAGTTACACTTTCCTTTCCTAAATAAAAAGCCTTTGCTTTTATCAGTGGAGCATCACATGCTATCTGTGTTTGCCATTCTACAGAACTTTCCGTAGGTTCACTGCCATCGGTTGTATACCGGATTACCGCATTGGGATTGGTAGTATTAACAAGTAACAATCCATCCTTTACTATAATACCTGGAGGAGATACCCGGAAATTAATACCTCGTTTTGCCAAACGGGGCAATTCATAAGTTACAATACCGGCATTATATTTTCGTTTGGCATCCATATATACTTTGCCGTCCGGAGACAATGCCCACGATGGTTGAGCATTCCAAACGCGTTCTGCCAGTCCAAAGACTTTCGGGAAAAGATAATATTCTATTTGTTCGAAACTACGGATTGTCTCCGCCCAGATTTGTCCGGACAAACCTTTGATATTCTGATAACCTTCCTTTGTCAAGGGTTGTTTTCCGTTTGAAGCTGCTTTCACATCAACAGGTTCACCTTTCAAATTCCGTCGTAAAGACTTATAAATATCAAAAGGCAACATATCAAACGTCACATATTCATCCACATAACCGCCCCAACGCAATCCCGGTTCCTCCACATGATAGCAATAGGCCATATCCAAATAGAAGTTACCCACATTACAGAGTATAATCGGGTAGCCCGCATTAGCTAGCTTATACGGTACTTCATCCCCACCTTGCTCCGGAATGGTGTTCCAGCAATAATTTAATACCTTACTGTTTCTGAAATGTTCGTTAACGGTATTATCCGGATTCATAACAATGTCCTGCCATCCGACTGCCTGTATGTTACGTTTGTCCAGCATTTCCAATATTTGTTCCAGAAAATAATCCTTCAGATCCCGTATCTTAGTCAGTCCGTTCTCTTGCATAAAAGTGCGGCAGATAGAAGAACCTTCCCAAATACCTTCCGGCACTTCATCTCCACCCACATGGAAAGCAGTCAGTTCTACTCCTGCATCCTGATACATCCGTACAATTTCATCAATCACTTTTTCAAGAAAATGATAAGTGGAAGGCATGGCAACATTAATCACATTATCTGTGAAATTTTGTGCCGACAGATATTGGGAAGTATCTGCAAAGTCAGTCAAAAGATATTCTTCCGCTTTCGGTTGGTCTGTAGCTATGTATTTCTGATAACGGGCATTCATGGCTTTAATCGCTGCCCGGGAATGTCCGGGAATGTCTATTTCGGGAATAACTCTGATATGCCTTTCTTTCGCATATTTCAGAATATCCATGAAGTCACTGCGAGAATAATATCCATTGGCCAATGAAGCAGTATCTGTCTCATTCCAACCCCAGGCATACGCAGGATAAAGACATGTCTGTTCATCTGTGGTATGTCCTCTACGAGAAGCGATTTCTGTCAATTCCTCCAATCCGGGTATTTCCACACGCCAGGCCTCATCGTCACTCAAATGCAAATGCAGTACATTCATCTTATAGAATGACAATATATCGATCAGTTTCAGCAAATCTGCTTTCTTTGTAAAATTGCGGGCTACATCCAACATAATTCCCCGATGCCCCATGTCCGGATAATCGGTTATATGAAGATTAGGAAGCGGAGCAGAAGTTAGTTCCATGTTATCTAATAAGGCAAGCAATGTTTGACAAGCATTAAATATGCCATGTGCATCATTAGCTTTCAAAGTCAACCGATTATTCTTTATCACGATTTCGTAATATTCATCGGGATATTGACAGGTAATAGGAACCTCCATTTTCTTCAATTCAATGATTGTTTCTTCATCCTTATCGGAAACGCTGCATCTTAATAATGAAGTCAATTGACTTTTCAATAAAAGAGCTTCCTCTTTAAACGCATCATCAAACTTCAGACAGACTTTTTGAGAGAAAGAAGAAACACCGCCCGTCTTTTCCACTTTTTTAGGAGCAGGAAAAAGAGAAAGCATATCACAATCTACCGGTTTGCTGAAATCATCATTCTGCTTATAGAAATAATTTCCATCTGCATAGGGAAAGCTGTTCCTCGAGCTAATCCATTGGGCATCGGGCTTAAAAAGCTCAATCTCGATGGGGACATTTTGCGGTTGTAACGGTTTTCCTTTTTCATCGGTAGTTACCATATAAGCCCCTTCAGGAACCGAGGACACATTAATCACATTTCCTTCACTCAATATGGTAAAAGTGATTGTTTCACCCGGTGGCAATGCCTGGTAGTGTTCAGTGGGGTACATTTTATAGTAAGTCGAACCCAAACATTCAATTTCCAGCGGTGCATTAATAGGTTGCTGATAATAAATAGGTGTCTGATTAAAATAGATCACCCAATTATTAGTCAAGGATTTATTCCCATTATTCGTCAGACAGAATGTATTCTTAAAATATCTGGCTTCCACACTATCTTTTTCCAGTTTCCATGTTAAGGATAGCTGTGAGGAAGGGGGCTGTTTACCAGCCCCACAACCAAACAGGCATATCCCCAACATCATTATCCATATATTCCTCATAGTTATCATAAGGGAATTATTTAGTTAATGAACGAATACATTCCACTTCTTCTGTCGAATAAGGGGTTCCATCACTACGGAATATATCGTGGAACCACAATGGAGGTTCAACAACATCAGGCAATGGAGTGTCCCATGCAAAGATCGTATTTGTTTTTCCGGCTACAAGTCCCCAGTTGATTGCACCGATATTTTCTCTCTTCAGCATTGGCATAATATCCTGGAAAGTACTATTTTGAGTACGTGCCATATATTCTGTACAAATCATCGGGCGACCGTATTGCTTCAATGTATCAATGAGTTGCTGATGCGAATTCACGCCTTCATACGTGTGGTATGTTATCACATCCGAATTTTCCAATTGGAACTTATTCAGATTAGTCAGGCTCATATCCCAAACTCCGGCCGACAGAGGTTGTGACGGATTCACCGTTCGTCCCCACGTAAATATCTTCTGCAATAACGGCAAACTTCTTTCACCGTATCTATATCCTCCCGAACCTCCGGGTTCATTATATAAGTCCCATAATACGATTCTCTTATCATCCTTAAAGGTAATCAGGATATCTTTCACATAGCTTTCCAATACCGGAAGTATCACTGCCGTATCGCCTTTATAATACAGATCACCCGGGTCACGTGCCCATCCCGAATTGTGTACTCCCGGCTGTGGTTCCGGCTGTTTGCCAGCCTGATATACAGGATTCCAACAATCATCCAGGAAGACGAAGATGGTAGAGATATGATGCTTGTCGGCAATAGTAAGGTATTCATTGATACGTTTCTTAAAGCCTTCCTTATCTGTTTCCCAAACCAGGTGATGCAAATATACGCGCATACAGTTCATGCCTATTTCTTCCGCCCAACCCAGTTCACGATCAATAGTCACCGGATCAAAAGTATCTGCCTGCCACATCTCCATTTGGTTGATTGCCGTGCTCGGAATAAAATCGCATCCACGAAGCCATCCCCATTGTTTATACCACTCATTAGCCTGCTCTTTTGTCCAGACCTCACGAACAGAGACAGTTTTCTGGTTGCAGGCAATCAACATAACACCAATAAAAAAGGAAAGTAATATCTTTTTCATATAATCGTTTTACTTTATCAAATTAAAAATCTTTTTATTTTCTCCACGTAAATATTACCATATCACCCGGTTCGACTGCTATCGTAGAGCCGTCTGGAGTAGTCGTTGAACCATTTTTCAACACTCTGCTAACAGAACTATCCATATCGATAGACAGGTTCATCACATTACGAAAATCTCTATTTACTACCACAAGATATTGATTACCACCTTTCTCCAGGACAGAGACAACCGCACCTGTATCACTCGTAGTCAATGATTTTATAGGAGTCGGCAGACTTCCCAAAGCCTTCGTGCCTTCAGGTATTTCACTTCCGGTGTGAGATAGTGAAATAACCTGTGCTCCCAAGAATATACCCGCAAGTTGCTGTACTTCCTGATTAACAGTCTTGACCAAATCATACACTTCAGTCGGTTCGTCATGTTGAAGTCCGCGATAGGTAAAATACTGGATTGCCTGCGCACCATAAGCTAAATCACTGAAGACTTGTAATCTCAACTCGGGCAATGTCGGTATCTTATAAAAATGAGTTTCATCAAGCTTATGGGAAAGTGCAAGTGCAAATGCCCAGAACGGCTTATTATTCTCTTTAGCAGCAGCCGATATTTCTTCCAGATTCCGATACCAGTCCGGACGGACAATGCTGGGAGCACCATTTATAGATACAATAGGATAATTGTCAAACGAAATAAACGGAACAGGGACTTGTTCTATAAACGACTTTACATTTTCAGAATAAAGTTCTTTCCCCCATGCCCAATTGGGGTACAAGTTTATATAACAAGGATGATGACTGTCGATGGTTTTAATCTTCTTCACCAATTCGCCCAAGCCCGGCAAATCATTCACTTCCGGTTCATCCTTCAAATGGTAAGCATACAAAGCCGGATGATTCATCATCGCTTTTACGACCTCTTCGGCAGTAGCAACAGACAAGAGATCCTTACAAGAAGTTATCATTTTCACTCCGGTCTTCTGTGCGGCGTCAAGCACCTTCAATGTTGTTTCCAAATCATCGTACCATCCCAGATAAATATTAATGCCGGATGCTTTCATCACCGGGAATTTCTCCAGCGACTTGTCTGCTTCCACTCCGGTCCATGCTATAATCGGGAATTCTCCATCAGTTGTAGGGATATAAGAATTACCCTGAATGATCTCAATTTCTTGTGTCTTTACTCCATTAGGTACTACGCGGAATACAGCCGTACGTCCGGTTCCTGTATTTGCATTTGCAGTAATTGTCACAGTTCCGTTTCCACTTCCTTTGGTCGGTGAGATGGTAACCCAAGACTGATCCGTCTCGTTTACAAATTTCCATTCCGTATTAGACTTTATCGAATAAACCTCCGTAAAACCGTCATTACCGATCTGTAACTTCTCCAAATTCCCGGAAATAGAAAAAGAGGCTTTCTCCGGATCCATCGAACAAGACATTAATAACATTGGCAACATCGAGAAAAAGAACGTAACCAGAAATTTCTTACTATATGTTTTCATTGATATATACATAATTCTATTGAATATTAAATTAAAGACTATTAATCATGATCCCCTCTTAATTGTAAGGAGTCAATCGTATCACTTCACTGGCTTTATCAATATGTATTGTATAAAGTCCGGCTTTAAAATCAGGACCGGGAATCAAATCACCGGGAGCGTTTCTCGTTATTAGGTTAGCAGGCTCAACCGTATATAGATTCTTCGTGTCCTCCTCTTGCGCCCAACCATATCCCCGATAGAACTTAAATCCCATAGTTTGGTCAATGTAAACGACTGCTTCAAAGGCACTTGCACCGACCTTTTTAAAGAAGAACCATTGGTGAGGATATGCGAAGTCCCAAGCAAGCGTAGCCACATAAGGTTCGCGTGGAAATCCGACTCCAGTACCGAGAATATACATCACCTCCGGATAAAAAACATCCCGCGGACGTTCCATATACATGAAACCATTTGATGTATTATATTTCAAGTTATAAAGTACCGACGGACCATCGAATTTTGCTTTGCTCCCTGAAACATCTTTAAAGAATTCCGGCCGGAGCATATTGGTGACATCACTACCAAAACCTATAAAATTAATCTTGGCACTTTCTACCAACTGAACATCCAACTGGACATATCCTCCTCCCACATCAAAGAAGCGGGACTTATCAATATCAATGCTGTATGTCAAAGTCTTATCAGCCAGAAAGCTCAACATATCAAAAGTGATATTCTCCAATGTATAACTCCCTACCTTAGGAGTCGGAATCGAAGTAGCTGCATCATCAGTCACAATCGCGATCTTATCGTCTGAATATCCCCATACCAAACCGGAATAATCAGGTTTATTATTTATTATCTTTTCGGCAACTTTAAAATGGTCGCCAATCCCTGCCAAATCCGCCGCACTCGTCCGGAAACTATAATCCGTTTCATTCTGACTCTCCTTGTCCATTTCATACACATTTCCCAAATCATCAACAAGGTATAATTGGGAAGGTGTTTCCGGACGGGTCACCGCCACACTTGCGGCCTCATCCAAAGTCAGGGTCGATTCATTGCCACCTAAATCGTTTACAGCTTTTATAGTCACCACAGGACGTCCATTCTGGAAACCAGCAACAAAAGGTAAAGTAGCTTCCTCTTCAATAACCGCAGAACGTCCGCTCAATCCTTTAGACAAATTCAAGATTTCGGCTCCATCCATTGTCACTAATAATTGGAATGAAACCAAATCATTATATTCATCACTTACTTGTGCAGTGAACTTCACTTTATCACCAGCCGCCACAACCGTTTCACCATTCACTCCCCGCAATACGGCATTTTCTATTTTAGGTTTTGAAGGTGTAGGCCATTCCGGCCATTCACTTGGCTTACTAACATCATCTTTTGCACACGAAAGGAGCAATAACGACGACATGAATAATACGTATATCTTTTTCATTTTTCTTAAGATCTCTAGTTTAACAATAATGAATGATGACATTAATTACGAGCTGCCGCAAGATCCGCTTTCCATCCCTCACGTTCAAATGTCTGTACCAACACTTTTCCATAAGATTCCGAAGCTTGTTGAACCGCATAATTAGGAATAGGCACATATTGATGTGTAGGAGCCACTCCTTTGATCTTCGCTGTACGCTGCGCATACTGATTAAAACGGATGAGATCTATTTTACGCATCCCTTCATACAACATTTCATGTCCTCTTTCCGTAAGTAAAGCATCCAGGAAAGCTTCTGCATTCGCTGTTGCCGATGATGGAAGATCTCCCAGTCCGGCACGCTTACGCACCTCATTGACCGCAGCTATAGCATCAGCGGACGGAGCTGCATTGTTTTTACGTACTTCGGCTTCCGCATACATGAGCAATACATCTGCCCAACGGGCTAACGGTATATCAGTCCCCTGAAAAGCCGTAGCTGTTTCAACCGGGAATTTATTAATGATAAAACCGTCCCATGTAGTAGTGTTCCGGTCAATCCAGGTTCCTGCAGTCGTATAATATTTGGTCAGAATCACTTCACGACGTTTGTCCGAAGGATCATACGTATCCCAAAATTTCGGAGACACGTTGAAAGTTTGTCCCCATCCCTGCCCTTGCAGATAGAAAGGAGTAGGATTTCCCTGATCGTCCACTCTGGCTGCATTATCGGGAGTAGCAAGCATCATCAGCGGGTTAAAGTTGCCGGACTTATTCGTACCATCCGCCGTTTCATCACAACTGACAGCCATAATCACTTCCGAATTAAAGTTATTGGCATTTTTAAATTGCTCGATATAAGGATTGTCCCCTTTCTTGAAAAGACTATACCGTCCCTTCAACTCGTTATACATATCAATCGCTTTCTGATAATAACCGGACATATAATAGCCTTCATTCAGGCAATGCCGCATGATGCATACACGTGCATAGTCTTTATTGTAACGTCCCTGTTCCGGCTGCGTATCTGCAATATACTGATAAGCATAATCAAAATCAGCCATAATCCACTCCGTCATTTGCTGCAATGTCGGACGCACCAGATTTTCCAGTTTTGAAGGATTAATCAGATCGTCCGGATCGACAATCAAAGGAACAGGTCCATATACATGCAATAAATAATACATCATCAATCCACGGCAAAGACGGGCTTCAGCTATAAACTCCCTTTTACGCCCTTCGGAAACCACTTCGGTAGAAGCTTTCTCCAATGTTCCAATCACATTGGTGAAGTAGGAAATCTCACTTACTTTCGGAAAGTGGTTCGGCCTTTCATCACTTAACGTACCGCTTGTATAATAAACACACTGACTAAAATCGGCTTTAGAAAGGAAATAATATCCGCCTCCCCAACCATTATTCCACACAGCCACCTCATCTGTCGGATAATCAAAGAACTTCAGTACACCTCCGGCAGGGATATACCAACCGTGCTGATTGCCACTTGTTCCGGCACCGATCCAATAGGTCCATGTTGTCGTAAAAGGCATATAGCAGGTCATCATAAATGATTCGTATTCGGCTTCAGTCACCGGATAATTAGAAACATTCAACGTGCCATACATCTTCGGATCAAAATTATCCTCACAACTGCACATGATAAATGCAATCATGACAAACACCTTAAATAATTTATTCTTATTCATATTTTCAATCTTTTCTTTCGTTACAGGTTTTCTTAGAAACATATTTTTGCTCCGAAGGAGTATGTTCTCGTCATCGGATACTCTGCTTTGGAGCCGTCGCCACCCGTCTTTATTTCAGGATCGACACCTACAAACTTGGTAAAAGTAAACGGATTCTGACAGTCGATAAAAACTCTGATAGAACTCACATAATCACCCACTCTTCCCAGCTTCTTTCCTGAAAGGTTGTATCCTAAAGTGATATTCCTGACACGTACGAACGAAGCATTCTGATAATCTTCCTCAAAGCCTACGTTACCAGGTAAAGCGACAGCCTTTGTTGAAGCAATACCACGCCGGTTTCCATTCTGATTGGTTTGGGAATTCCAGATAGTATATACATATTTGTTCGAATTCTTGGGACTCGTGTAATACACATCTCCGACAAGTGCCCAACGATATGCATAGTTATAGCGTGTACGTCCGAATTGTCCATACATAAATACATCCAGATCAAAATCTTTGTATACAAATGTATTTCCAAAGCCTATGTGAATTTTTGGAAGTGTATTCCGCATCTTTACATCATCAATCGTTATTTTATTATCCCCATTTGCATCCTTAATAATCGGATAACCGGGCTGTTGCGCATCTGCCGGCAAAGATTTCTGCGATTCGGGCATATTGCTTTTATCTATGTTGATAACGCCTTCCGTTTCATAGTAATAATAAGCATTCACCGGTTCGTTCTTACGGATTCGATATTCTTCATAATAATAGTTGGGCATCCGTTCTTTCCAAACGGCATTATGATGTGATAAGGTCAATTGTGAGGTCCACTTAAACACACGGGGGATTTCAAAGTTTAGTGAGTTGATAGTCGCATCCCATCCGTAACGTACATAATGTCCATAATTCATCGGGACGGAAGATGTCATACTAAGCGGAGAGGCAGAGTCATATCCCAGCAAGTTGGTTACATCATTGCGGAACATATCAAAACTCCCCCAGATTCTATCTTTCAGGACTGAAAAGTCTATACCTATATTTTTCATGGTAGTCTTTTCCCAGGTAACATTCGGGTAATCAGGACCGCTAAGCAGATAGGGCACATAAGTCACTGAATTGTTAGAGAACTTGATATATTGGGCTGCCAGACTGAAAGTGCCATAAAGCGAACTACCCAGATTATCATTACCAGTCTGTCCATAACTACCACGAATCTTCAACTGGTCAATCCATGATATATGCTTCATAAACGGCTCGTTAGATAATTTCCAGGCCAATGACACTGAAGGGAAATAGGCATATTTCTTTCCCGGAAAAAACTTATCCGTTCCATCGCGACGAATAGTAGCGGCAACTACATATCTGTCGAGCACATCCACACTTGCCCTGGCAAATTGAGAACGACGTTCGTCGGCTGCTCTGAAAGAAGTCGGGTAGAAAGCGCCTTCCGCAGCTTCCACCTTATCAGCTGCAATGTGATCGTTAATCTGTTCGTAGTCAAGTTCAAGTCCATTTGAATCGTTCGTATATCTTCCCATACCGACTACGGCATCGACACGTAACAAATCTCCAAACTGCTTTTTGAAAGTCAACGTGCCTTCCATAGTTTGGTTTCTACGTTCAACATATCCCAAATGCCCTCTTGATTTATACATGTCCATAAAATATATATCAGAAGGAATATACAGATTACGATTAGCATTCTCCTTATTAATGCCATACATCAAACGGAAGGACAACATATCCTTGATTATATCCACATCGGCAGCAAAGTTTAGATAATAACCGCTTGTTTTAGTCCGGTCACTAACTTTTATCATTTCGGCCGGGTTAGGGTAATTTGAATATAAGGTAGGTTTTCCGTCCTCACCTCTGATCGGTAAATAAGAAGGATAAGTCAATGCTGATTGTATGGCATCGTACCCATTTCCACCACCTCCGCCACCGGAAGTTGAATTTGTATATTCATTTTCATTTACATTGACAATTGCTGTCAACTTAAGAAATGGAAGCAATTGTGAAGATATGTTTGTCCGAAGAGCATAACGTTCCATAGCGGAGTTTTCTACCGTACCTTCCTGTTTGTAATAATTTCCGGACAGATAATATTTCAGCAGTTTAGAACCACCCGTAATTGTGATATTATGATTATTGATGCTACCATCCTTTAATACACAATCCAGCCAGTCTGTTGTTTGAGCGGCAGCTATCTGTTGAGGTGAGAATTGAGGTACCCATTTATTATCAAAAGGTTTATCACCGTAAGGATACATACCGTTCGTAAATAAATAGTTTTCTTTATTGAAAATGTTGGCAACATTCATATATTCTTCCCCACTCAAAGGTTCCAGATACGGATAGTTTTTCACGATAGAATAATTTCCTTCATAAGTGATTTGGGGACGAGTTTCAGTACCTTTCTTTGTAGTGATTAAAACGACACCATTAGCTGCACCAATTCCATAAATGGAGGCAGATGCATCCTTTAACACTTCGATAGATTCAATATCAGCAGGATTAAGTCCGGCCAATCCCGAACGATTGATAGAGTTGGGCATAACCTGGTTTCCGTTTCCAACCTCTAAAGAAGTGGAAGGCATCATTACGCCATCCACTATAAAGATAGGAGTACCTGCCCCACGAATTGAAAGGTCAACTGCTCCACCCGGTTGCGGGCTTGTCAACGTAGCTTCCAGTCCGGCAGCCCGCCCAAGCAACATCTGTGACATATTACTTGTTGCGGCTCGCGATATTTTTTCCGTTTTTACCGTTGCAATGGAAGTTGTCAGATTCTTACGGGTGGTCGTTCCATACCCTACCACAACAACTTCATCCAACTGTTTCGAATCTTCTTTCATCGTCACATTCAACGTCATCGGTCGGGTAATTTTCTGCGTATATGTAGTGTAACCTATTGAAGTAAATTTCAGTGTCGAGCCTTCCGGAACTTGCAACTGGTAATTGCCATCTATACCGGTTATGGTTCCTTGAGTAGCCCCTTCTATCATCACAGTCACTCCCGGAAGAACCTCTCCGGATTCGTCCACTACCTTTCCGGTCACTTTGACCGGCTGTTTGTTATCCTGTGGTTGAGATGAAACTTTGTTTAATACAATCTGACGTTTTTCAATCGTATAAGATACTCCTTCGCCTTTAAAAAGTTTATCCAGTACCAGAGTCATCCGTTCATTTTTCACAGTAATGCTTACTATACGACTTACATCAACAATGTCTTTGTTGTATAAGAAACGATATTCTGTCTGATTTTCGATACTGGTCAGGACCTCCTCTACAGTCACATTCTTCAGTCGCAATGTAATTTTGGCGGATTGTGCCAGGATAGGTATACTGACAGCTTGCAAAGCTATACAAAACAACCATATAGCACAGATTCTCCCCATTTTTACATTCGCAGGTACATTAATTCTCTTTTTCATTTTTCTAATTGAAATAAGTTTCATACCTTTACATGTTTGGTTATTGGTTCTACAAATAAGTTGATTAACGAATAACTGAATCTTTGGAAAGGAAGGTGAGTCAGACCTTCCTTTTTTTATCAGTTGTCGGAAGCTGAATTCACTGATTATGTCTTTCTCATGGCTTGTATTATTTAAAGGTTAATAAATGTGTTTTTCTCTCGTTTCTATCAATAAGACGTTTCTAAAAATAAAAGCCACATTGGATATCGCATTATTTTTTCATCTGCATTATTTTTTCTTCAAACTATCGTTTATCCCAAATAATCTTTCTATTTTTACCCCCAACAATAGAACCTTTACTACAATACTATGCCGAATATCCAACAACAGACTTCCGACGACCGTTTTCTGGTAATAGCACTAAAACAGGATGATAAACAGGCTTTTACCCGACTATTCCATGCTTATTATAAAGATTTGGTGTTGTTTGGCGGTACTTATATTCCGGAGAAATCGACCTGCGAAGATATTGTGCAAAATATCTTTCTCAAACTATGGAATGACCGGAAGTCATTGGAAATTGAGAACTCACTAAAATCATATTTACTGAAAGCGGTCAGGAATTACTGTCTGGACGAATTACGCCATCGCAGGATTATAGATGAACATATCGCTTACGAGCTTAAATCGAGTTCTAAGGATATAGATACGACAGAAAACTACATACTATATTCTGATTTATGCCGGCAACTTAAAAATGCATTGGAACAATTACCTCCTCAAGAAAGAGAAGTGTTCGAGATGAGCCGATTAGAAAACATTAAATATCAGGAAATAGCCAATCGCCTGAATATCTCTGTCAGAACGGTAGAAGTACGTATCAGCAAAGCATTGAAGCAGCTCCGCATCTTATTAAAAGATTTTTATTTACTACTTTTTTTATTTCTTTTCCACTAATGAATGTGGGATTTTCTTTCTGAAACGTCTATTATATATAAGGTAAAATGCATATGATAAATAAAGATTCAGACATAGAAATTATAATCTCCAGATATCTCTCGAAAGAGTCTACAGCAGAAGACATTAAGATACTGGATGATTGGATATCAGCTACTCCCGAAAATTATAAAAGCTTTCTGGCACAAAAGAATATATGGGAGATCAGTCACCCGGCCTTTAATCCGGAAGAGATAGATGTGGACAGTGCGCACAGAAAAGTAATGGAGCAGATTCTCCATCAAAACCGGCCGCCGGTTTCCGTTCGTCCTAAGTTGTCCTTCCTGCACTATTGGCAGCAAGTGGCAGCTATCTTACTTCTTCCTTTACTGATATTATCTGCTTATCTTTATTTTAAACCCGCTTCTCAAATTGCAGAGACTTATCAGGAGTTATTCACTCCTTATGGCACTTGGTCGGTAGTTAATCTGCCTGACGGTTCTAAAGTTTGGCTAAACGCCGGAAGTTCTTTAAAGTATCCGACTCAATTCAGTGATAAGCAAAGAGTTGTTTCGATGCAGGGTGAAGCCTATTTTGAAGTAGAATCCGATAAAGAGCACCCCTTCATCGTAAAAACCAAACAACTGACTGTAGAAGCTACCGGCACAGCATTCAATGTGAATGCATACGCTCCGGATCATGTAGCAGCAGTGACGTTAGTAAAAGGAAAGGTCGCAGTTACTCTTGACCAGAAAAAGACGATTTCCCTTTCACCGGGAGAGAAGATTGACTATAATCTGGCCACTTCTTTATATAACGTCAATAAAACCAATACTTATAAATGGTGCTCATGGAAAGATGGAATACTCATTTTTAGAGATGACCCGCTGGAATATGTATTCAAACGTTTGGGACAGACTTATAACGTGGAATTTATTCTGAAAGACGCCGAATTAGGAAAGTATTCCTATAAAGCGACTTTTGAAGGTGAATCTTTAAATGAGATTTTGCGCTTGCTTGAAATGAGTGCACCTATTCGCTGTAAAGAGGTTAGTAACCGCAACAGCAATAATGAGAAGTTTGAAAAGCAGCGTATAGAGGTGAGTAGGAGTTTGTATTGTACAAACTTAAATGGCTTCAAATTAAGTTTCATTTGGTAGTATTAAACGACACCCGGGTCGTATGCACCGACACCCGGGTGTTAATGCTCACCCGGGTGTAGCATATGAGACCCGGGTGTCGTACAACTTATTCTTGCAGTATCTTTTTTTCTTCTCTACTATGTTATGATCCCAACCATATTAATTAAAATCATTAGTCCCATAACAGTACAGAAAGAATTTATTACTTCATCTTGTATACCAGCGTTCCTCCTTTTACAATATCCTCATGCGAGATTGTTTTCTTCGTATATGGTTCGCCATTCAATGTAATACTATCTACATATTTATGTTCTTTCGACAAATTCTCCGCAATAATCGTGAAAGTCTTGCCATCGGCCAGATGCAAAGTCATCTTCGGCAACTGTGGAGCACCGAATACATATTCCGCACTTACCGGATCTACCGGATAGAATCCCATCGCACTAAGCATATACCAGGCAGACATCTGTCCGCAATCATCATTTCCGCAAAGTCCGTCGGGTTTGTTTTTGTATTGAGTATCAAATATTTCACGAACCAATTCCTGTGTACGTTCCGGACGACCAGCCAGTGCATACAAATAAGTCACATGATGGCTTGGTTCATTTCCATGAGCATATTGCCCGATTAATCCAGTAACATCTGCTAAACTTTCACCTTCTAGCTTAACCGTAAACAATGAGTCTAATTTATTCAAGAAAGGTTTTTCTCCCCCAAACAACTGGATTAATCCTGGAACATCATGTTGTACATGCCAAGTATATTGCCATGCATTTCCTTCCGTATAATCTCCACCGACACTTTCAGAATGTGCCAACGCACTTGGGATTAAACGGAGCTTTCCAAGTTCCGTCAGCTTTGCGCGGACGCATGAACTTCGTCTCCGGATCGAAAAGATTCTTATAATAGTCAGCACGTTTCGCAAAGTAAGCGGCATCTTCCTCTTTACCCATACGACGTGCCATATCGGCAGCAGCATAATCATCATATACAGATTCTAAAGTGGAAGATACAGATTCTGCTTTTATCAGATCTGTCGGGAAATAACCATATTTCGTATAAACCTCCCAATCGACTTCAACGGATGAGATACAGTCTGCGTCTTCTTTATTATATTGAAAGCACGTTCAGCGTCAAAGCCACGGAATCCTTTGCGATAAGCCTCGGCAATGACTGATACGCCATGATTACCAATCATACAGAAATTCTCTTTTCCCCACAATCCCCAAATAGGCAGGAAGCCTTGCACTTCACCCTGTTCGATGAGAGAATTCACAAAACCGTCCACACGTTCGGGAATCACTAATGTATAAAATGGATGAGCGGCACGGTAAGTATCCCACAAAGAGAACGTAGAATAGAAAGCACCAGTTCCGGCTTTTACAATAGAGTCGGCGGCATTACGATACATACCATCTACGTCCGAAATTTGATTAGGCTGAATCAATGCGTGGTAGAAACAAGTATAGAAATTTGTCTTTTCATCATCGGTACCCTCTATTTCAATACGGCTCAAATAGTTATTCCATTCATTGTGGGCGGTAGCTCTTACTCCTTCAAAATCCCAGCAGGAATTTCTGCTTCCAGATTCTTTTTAGCCCCGTCTATGCTGGTGGTAGAAAGAGCCACTTTCATCATCAGCTCGTCTCCCGGCTGCATGTCAAAAGAGGCAATGATACGTTTTCCTTTTTCTGTTTCGCCCATCGGAAGATAAAGTGAATCGACTACCGGACGGTTGAATTTCATCACAAAGAAATAATCCTGATTGACCCATACCGTGTTATTGACATGTCCTGTCAGTGTTTGAGCATCTTCCCAGTTCACTTCACAACTGTTAACTTGTGAATGATATTGTTCTTCTCTCCATGCAGGACCATGTTGCAAGTCAATCAATATAGAGGCAGAATCAGCCTTGTGATAAGTATAGCGGTGAAGGGCAGCATGGATAGAGGCAGTCAGTTCCGCTTTTACCTGTGGATCAGAGAGCTCTGCGGTGTAATATCCCGGAGTAGCCGCTTCTTTATCTTTAGGGAAATGACTGCGATAAGCATCCCATGCACGGGCACGTGTACCGGTGACCGGCATCACCAGAATATCACCTAAATCCATACATCCCGTTCCATTCAGATGTGTCTGAGTAAATCCCCAAATCAGGGAATCCTCATAAACATATTCAGAACAATAGCGCCAACCAACTGCTCCCGTCACAGGACTGGTCTGGATCATACCGAAAGGATAACACGCGCCTGGAAATGTATGACCATTATCAGCAGCACCGATAAAGGTATTAACGTATTGAGTATAATCCTTTGTTTCCGCTTTTTCAGTCGGAGTACAGGAAGAATAGAAGAACAAGCCTGCTGCTAAAGCTGCAGCCACAAAAGGGGTTTTTCTTTTCATGGTAAATAGATTGTTAAGTTAATGTCGCATTACATATGCTGATATTTATTTAATTTTTCACGATAATAGTTGTGCCACAAAATTAGAGAATTCTTCTCATTTAAAAGGATTAGATACAGACAAATATACTTAAATCTTGCAGGAAAGAAGCTTCTATTTATATCGATTCGCTGTGATAAAACAAAAATTCGTACGACTTATTGAATAAATATCAACTCAATTATTTATCTTTGTTAGCTTAATAACAAGCTGACGCAAAAACAATAAGTATAATGAAAGATTTCTTGAAATTTACACTTGCCACGGTGACAGGTATCATTTTGTCAAGTATTGTATTATTTATAATCAGCATGGTAACGCTGTTTGGCATCATGTCCGCTTCGGACACGGAAACAATCGTAAAAAAGAATTCCGTAATGATGCTCGACTTAAACGGAACGTTAGTTGAACGTACGCAAGAAGATCCGCTAGGTATTTTATCACAGTTGTTTGGTGACGAATCTAACACGTACGGACTGGACGATATTCTCTCTTCCATCCAGAAGGCTAAAGAAAACGAAAATATCAAAGGGATTTATTTGCAAGCAAGTTCACTAGGTACCTCTTATGCTTCCTTACAAGAAATCCGTAATGCACTGCTCGATTTCAAGGAGAGTGGAAAGTTCGTCATTGCTTATGCCGACTCCTATACGCAGGGGCTTTATTATCTTTCCAGCGCAGCCGATAAGGTGCTGCTCAATCCCAAAGGAATGATTGAATGGAGAGGTATCGCTTCCGCTCCCTTGTTCTACAAACCTGCTAAAATAGGATTGAGATGCAGGTGTTCAAGGTGGGCACTTACAAATCCGCCGTGGAGCCGTTTATTGCAACAGAGATGAGCCCTGCCAATCGCGAACAAGTGACAGCATTTATCACTTCCATCTGGGGACAGGTGACGGAGGGGGTTTCTGCTTCCCGCAATATTCCAGTAGATTCTCTGAATGTTTATGCCGATCGCATGTTAATGTTCTATCCGTCAGAAGAGAGTGTAAAGTGCGGATTGGCTGATACCTTGATTTATCGCAATGATGTGCGCAATTATCTTAAAAAACTGGTAGAGATAGATGAGGATGACAATCTCCCGATAGTAGGATTAAGCGACATGATGAACGTAAAGAAGAATGTGCCAAAAGACAAAAGCGGCAATATCGTAGCTGTTTATTATGCATCCGGTGAAATTACAGACTATCCGAGCTCCGCAACTTCCGAGGACGGAATTGTTGGTTCGAAAGTCATTCGTGACCTGCGTAAATTGAAAGATGATAATGATGTGAAAGCTGTTGTACTTCGTGTCAATTCTCCGGGGGGAAGTGCTTTTGCTTCAGAACAAATCTGGCATGCAGTGAAAGAGTTGAAAACAAAGAAACCGGTCATTGTCTCTATGGGGGATTATGCCGCGTCAGGAGGTTACTATATCTCTTGCGTTGCCGACACGATTGTTGCAGAGCCTACTACCCTGACTGGGTCTATCGGAATATTCGGTATCATTCCCAATGTAAAAGGATTGACTGATAAAATCGGTTTAAGTTATGATGTAGTTAAGACGAATAAATATGCTGATTTCGGGAATATCATGCGCCCGTTCAACGAGGATGAAAGATCCTTGCTTCAAATGATGATTACCGAAGGATACGACACCTTTGTCAGCCGTTGTGCCGAAGGACGCCACATGACAAAGGAAGCGATCGAAAAGATTGCCGAAGGCCGTGTATGGACCGGGGAAACCGCTAAAAAGTTAGGATTTGGTAGACGAATTAGGCGGCATTGACAAAGCACTGGATATTGCCGTGGCAAAAGCCGGTATCGAGGGCTACACCGTTGTTTCTTATCCTGCAAAACAAGATTTCTTTTCTTCCCTGCTTGATACGAAACCGACGAATTACGTAGAATCACAATTGCTGAAAAGTAAGTTAGGTGAGTTCTACCAACAATTCGGTTTACTAAAAAATCTGCAAGAACAATCCATGATTCAGGCTCGTATTCCGTTCGAACTGAATATTAAATAAACTGCCATACATGGACGAACACTTTATCAAGATACATAAGTGGCTCTACCCTGCCTCCTGGCTCTACGGAGCAGCGGTAATGATGAGAAATAAACTCTTTGACTGGGAAGTGCTCCAATCAAAGAGTTTTGATATACCTATCATCAGCGTAGGCAATCTCGCTGTTGGAGGAACAGGGAAAACTCCGCACACTGAATATCTGATAAAGTCTCTTTGTAATCAATATAATGTAGCTGTATTAAGTCGGGGGTACAAACGGCATACGAAAGGTTATGTGTTGGCTACTCCGGAAAGTACGGCAAGAAGCATTGGCGACGAACCGTACCAGATGCATCAAAAATTCCCGTCTGTCACAGTAGCTGTCGACGAAAAGCGTTGTCATGGCATAGAAAAGCTGCTTGCCCTGCAAAAGCCTTCAATAGATGTTATCCTGTTGGATGACGCTTTCCAGCACCGATATGTCAAACGGGATTGAGTATTCTGTTAACGGATTATCACCGGCTGTTTTGTGACGACACTTTGCTCCCCGCAGGACGACTTCGTGAGCCAATTAACGGCAAAAACCGGGCACAAATCGTTATTGTCACCAAATGTCCGCAGGACATCAAGCCTATTGATTATAATATCATCACGAAACGACTGAACCTTTATCCATATCAACAGTTATTCTTTTCATCGTTCCGGTATGGCAACATGATGAACGTAAGGAAAAATGTGCCGAAAGATAAAAGCGGTAATATCGTAGCTGTTTATTATGCATCCGGTGAAATTACAGACTATCCGAGCTCTGCAACTTCCGAAGATGGGATTGTCGGTTCGAAAGTCATTCGTGACCTGCGCAAATTGAAAGATAATGATGATGTGAAAGCTGTTGTACTCCGTGTCAATTCTCCAGGTGGAAGTGCTTTCGCCTCGGAACAAATCTGGCATGCTGTGAAAGAGCTGAAAACAAAGAAACCGGTCATTGTCTCTATGGGTGATTATGCTGCGTCAGGAGGTTACTATATCTCTTGCGTTGCCGATACGATTGTTGCAGAGCCTACTACCCTGACCGGTTCTATCGGAATCTTCGGTATGATTCCTAATGTGAAAGGATTGACTGACAAAATCGGCTTAAGTTATGATGTCGTAAAAACGAATAAATACGCTGATTTCGGAAATATCATGCGTCCGTTTAACGAGGATGAGAAATCATTGCTTCAAATGATGATAACTGAAGGATATGATACCTTTGTAACTCGTTGTGCCGAAGGACGTCACATGACGAAGGAAGCTATCGAGAAGATTGCCGAAGGACGTGTATGGACTGGGGAAACTGCTAAAGAACTGGGATTAGTAGACGAATTAGGTGGCATTGACAAGGCACTGGATATTGCTGTTGCAAAAGCCGGTATCGAAGGCTATACCGTTGTGTCTTATCCTGAGAAACAAGATTTCCTGTCTTCCCTGCTTGATACGAAACCGACGAATTATGTAGAATCACAATTACTGAAAAGTAAATTAGGCGAGTACTACCAGCAATTCGGCTTACTGAAAAATCTGCAAGAACAATCCATGATTCAGGCACGTATTCCGTTCGAACTGAATATAAAATAAACCGTAATACATGGACGAACACTTTATCAAGATACATAAGTGGCTCTACCCTGCCTCCTGGCTCTACGGAGCAGTGGTAATGATGAGAAATAAACTCTTTGACTGGGAAGTTCTTCAATCAAAGAGTTTTGACATACCTATCATCAGCGTGGGTAATCTCGCTGTAGGAGGGACAGGAAAAACTCCACACACTGAATATCTGATAAAGTTTCTTTGTAATCAATATAAGGTAGCTGTATTAAGCCGGGGATATAAACGGCACACGAAAGGTTATGTATTGGCAACTCCGGAAAGTACGGCAAGAAGCATTGGCGACGAACCTTACCAGATGCATCAAAAATTCCCGTCTGTCACAGTAGCTGTCGATGAAAAGCGTTGTCATGGCATAGAAAAGTTGCTTGCACTGCAAAAGCCTTCAATAGATGTTATCCTATTGGACGATGCTTTCCAGCACCGATACGTCAAACCGGGATTGAGTATTCTGTTAACGGATTATCACCGATTATTCTGTGATGACACTTTGCTCCCCGCAGGACGGCTTCGTGAACCAATTAGCGGCAAGAATCGGGCGCAAATCGTTATTGTCACCAAATGCCCGCAAGACATCAAGCCTATTGATTATAACATTATCACGAAACGGCTGAACCTTTATCCATATCAACAGTTATTCTTCTCATCGTTCCGGTATGG
>PVMM01000188.1_pt1 | contig 49737 bp, 40 predicted proteins | sample 1853381 | NCBI WGS metagenome assembly PVMM01 (sample SAMN08533509, study PRJNA380276) | Human gut metagenome, whole genome shotgun sequencing project. | isolation source: participant 1, synthetic long reads | host: Homo sapiens | collected 2017 | reverse complement strand
AATCCTTTCGGCCGAATATCTAAGGTTTCCAGAGTAAAGCTGATCTGCTCTGGGTAAGTCGGGGCCTAAGCACAGGTCGCAAGACGTAAGCAATGGATAACAGGTTTAGATTCCTGTACCACGCATTATCAGAACTGTAGGGACGCATGTGGAAAGCACGGGCCGGGAATGGAAAGACCGGTACAAGCGGGGTAGGTGTACAACAGGCAAATCCGTTGTATAATCCGAAGACGTGATGTGGAGCGAAATAAAGTAGCAAAGCGTGTGAGCCATGTGCCGAGAAAAGCTGCTATTGTGTAATGCGTGCCCGTACCGTAAACCGACACAGGTGGATGAGGAGAGAATCCTAAGGCCGACGGAAGAAGCATTGTTAAGGAATTCGGCAAAATGACCCCGTAACTTCGGGAGAAGGGGTGCCTGCGAGAGCAGGCCGCAGAGAATAGGCTCAAGCAACTGTTTAGCAAAAACACAGGTCTATGCGAAACCGAAAGGTGAAGTATATGGGCTGACGCCTGCCCGGTGCTGGAAGGTTAAGAGGAGAGGTTAGCGTAAGCGAAGCTTTGAATTTAAGCCCCAGTAAACGGCGGCCGTAACTATAACGGTCCTAAGGTAGCGAAATTCCTTGTCGGGTAAGTTCCGACCCGCACGAAAGGCGTAATGATTTGAGCACTGTCTCGACAATGCATCCGGTGAAATTGAAGTACCAGTGAAGATGCTGGTTACCCGCGCCAGGACGGAAAGACCCCATGGAGCTTTACTCCAGTTTGATACTGGGATTCGGTACTGCATGTACAGGATAGGTGGGAGACGAAGAAGGATGGACGCCAGTCTGTCCGGAGTCGCTGTTGGGATACCACCCCTGTAGTACTGGGTTTCTAACCAGTTGCCATAAACTGGCAATGGGACAATGTCAGGCGGGGAGTTTGACTGGGGCGGTCGCCTCCGAAAGGGTATCGGAGGCGCTCAAAGGTTCCCTCAGAATGGTTGGAAACCATTTGAAGAGTGCAAAGGCAGAAGGGAGCTTGACTGCGACACCGACGGGTGGAGCAGGTACGAAAGTAGGACTTAGTGATCCGGTGGTATAAAGTGGGATTGCCATCGCTCAACGGATAAAAGCTACCCTGGGGATAACAGGCTTATCACTCCCAAGAGTTCACATCGACGGAGTGGTTTGGCACCTCGATGTCGGCTCATCGCATCCTGGGGCTGTAGCAGGTCCCAAGGGTTGGGCTGTTCGCCCATTAAAGCGGTACGCGAGCTGGGTTCAGAACGTCGTGAGACAGTTCGGTCCCTATCCGGCGCGGGCGGAGGATATTTGAGAGGAGCTGTCCTTAGTACGAGAGGACCGGGATGGACGGACCACTGGTGTATCTGTTGTCGACCAACGGCATGGCAGAGTAGCCAAGTCTGGAAGGGATAAACGCTGAAGGCATCTAAGCGTGAAGCCCCCCTCAAGATGAGATATCCCTCCTTCGGGAGTAAGACCCCTTGAAGACTACAAGGTAGATAGGGCAGAGGTGGAAGCATGGCAACATGTGGAGCTGACTGTTACTAATAGGTCGAGGGCTTAATCTGGTTAATAACGGAGAAAAACAAATCGGATTTGTATGAAGTTTTGAAGGTACAAACCTTAATAATCCTCGATAGCTCAATGGTAGAGCACTCGGCTGTTAACCGAGTTGTTGTAGGTTCGAGCCCTACTCGGGGAGTTTTTTAGTATAATATATGGTGACATAGCCAAGTGGTAAGGCCCCGGTCTGCAACACCGTCATCGCCGGTTCAAATCCGGCTGTCACCTCTCTCAAAAGGACTACATCAGTTTATGATGTGGTCTTTCTTTTATATAATTTGCAAATAAAATATATTGTGAATTTTATTTAATATACGTAATATGTGTTGCAAAGATTTCATTATTTTTAGATTTTCTACATTACTTTTCAGGATGTTACACTAAATTAATAAAGAGAAATATAAGCCTGATAAACAGAATTATATTTCTCTTTTTTAACAACTCTTATCCTTTTTAGAATAGTTGTAGTGGTATTATTATTCTTCTTCAGGATATTTCATACCCCATTCAGCTCTTATATCTGACATAATTTTCATTACATCATATGTATATTGACAGTGCATGAGGGTTTCTATTTCATCTGATGATGCTGAGCTTACAGCTTTTTCCATATCACGTACTTCGTAATACAGTGCATCTGATGTATCACCGGCATCAATTACTTCTTTATGACCATCCTCTGTATATGTAATAGTTGCCTGCATTCCTCTTGGATACTCAAAGATTTCCACATATGCCTTGTCAAAAGAGAGCGTAGCGCGTTTTGGCTGCTTTGAATGAAGAGATAATGTGACAGTTGCCATTTCCACTGCATCATTCGTAAGCAGAATACCTGCCTGTTCATCAACACCGGTTGGTGCATATTTAACCTGTGACGATACTTGTGTTGGTGTTTCCTTGAAGAACCAGCGGATAAGAGAAAGTGAGTAAACTCCAATATCAAGCAATGCTCCTCCAGCAAGCTTACGACTGAAAAATCGGTTTGTCATATTGTAATCCTTGTAGCTTCCAAAATTGACCTGAATTAAATTTAGCCTGCCGAGTTGTCCACTTGCAATTATTTCGTTTAGCTTTTTATAAACAGGCATATGATATATAGTCATGGCTTCAGCAAGAATAACGTTATTTTCTTTAGCCAGTGAGACGGCTTCATCGAGCTCTGCGATATTTAAAGTAATAGATTTCTCACAGAGTACATGCTTTCCATTAGAAAGGGCTTTTCTTAGATAATTGATGTGAGTATTGTGTGGAGTGGAGATGTAAATGATATCCACATCAGGATCATAAAAGACGTCATCAATGTTATCATATACCTTTGAAATGCCATATTTTTGTGCAAAAGCTACGGCCTTTTCATGAGTCCTGTTGGCAACTGAATAAAGAGTGCGCCCTTCCTTTGAGAGAGCATGCGCGAGCTCATTAGCTATTACGCCACAGCCGAGTGTTGCCCAATTAAGCTGTTTCATGTGAAATCCTCCTTTTTAACTTAAAGTATTGTAGCTGTGATGGTACATAAATTATCTAAAATGATGTGAAATAACAAAATATAAACTCATTGATGATACCTTTTGACCCTTTAATCATAAAATATGTACCATAATGAACATATTCTAGCATGATGAATTATGAATTACAATGCATTTAGATTCAAAACAGTCAAAAACAGTCAAATTTGATAGTGACTAAATTAAAATTATTTAATTTGAACTATATTTTAGATTATAAACTAGTAATAGAAAAGATACTAAAATTAGCAATTAGGCAAGTAATAAAGATTTATGTAGTATATTCTGCACAAAATTAGAATATTACTTTTGCATATATTACACAATTTGAAATTTGACCTTATATAATTTTAACAATTTTCATGGTGATTATTTGTGAATATAAATGACTGATTATGATTGACAATGACTGATTTTGAAAATATAATAATACTACAAGTTAAATGATTATTGATTTTAATAAAAAAGGAAAATAATTGAATATAAAAGATTAAATGATAGTCTTTGAGCAATTTGAAAACAGGGGTGATTAGATGCTGGCGGAAGATAGATGCAAAAAAATACTTGATATATTAGATTCGATGGGAAGTGTGACTGTTCAGCAGCTTATGGATGAGCTTGATACATCCGAGTCAACAATCAGACGTGATCTGGTTGCAATGGACAAGAAGGGTTATCTCACTAAGGTACATGGTGGTGCGATTGCCAATAATACGAATATCCATACTCAGGATGAGAAGGTTATCAACAGGCTTAAGCAGAACCGCAGCGAAAAGGAACAGATTGCCAGATATGCGGCATCACTTATTGTGGATAATGATTTTGTTTATATAGATGCCGGTACTACAACAGCAGTCATGATTGATTATATTACTGCAAAGAATGTGGTTTTTGTTACAAACTCTCTGACTAATGCCAAGAGAATTTCCGATAGGGGATATACAGTATATATTCTGGGTGGAGAGTTCAAGTCTACTACCGAGGCTATTGTCGGAGATGAGGCCGTTGTGACGCTCGATAAATATAATTTTACGAAGGGCTTCTGGGGGACCAACGGAATTACTGTGAAGAATGGATTTACAACTCCGGAGATAAAGGAGGCCATGGTTAAAAAGAAATCCATGGAGAATAGCAAGGAGAAATACATTCTTGCGGATGACAGTAAGTTTTCACAGGTATCAAGTATCAAGTTTGCTGATTTTGAGGATGCTGTAATTGTTACAAATGCACTAAACAATGACAACTATAAGAAATACAAAAATATTAAGGAGGTCTAACATGATTTACACAGTTACCTTTAATCCATCATTAGATTATATTGTTGATGTAACAGATTTTAAGACAGGAGTAGTCAATAGAACAACCGGAGAGAAGATTTTTGCAGGTGGTAAGGGCATCAATGTTTCCATGGTTCTTAAGAATCTTGGAATGAGCAATACTTCACTTGGTTTTACAGCGGGTTTTACAGGAAATGAAATTAAAAGACTTCTAGGAAAAAAAGGCGTTAATACTGATTTTATAGAGGTGGAGGATGGTATTTCACGTATTAACGTGAAGCTTCGCTCAAATGAGGAATCCGAGATTAATGGTCAGGGACCGGTAATCACTGAGGACAACATTAAAAAGCTTTATGAGAAGCTTGACTGCTTAAAGGAGTCTGATGTGCTTGTGCTCGCAGGAAGTATTCCTGATGTGATGCCTTCATCAATGTATATGGATATCATGAAGCATCTTGAGGGCCGCGGAATAAATATCGTGGTTGATGCGACGAGAAATCTGCTCACAAATGTGCTTGCGTATAAGCCATTCCTTATCAAGCCAAACAATCATGAGCTCGGTGAGATATTCGGGGTTGAGGTTACAGACAAGGACGATGTGATAAAGTATGCAAAGAAGCTTCAGGAGCAGGGCGCAAGAAACGTGCTTGTTTCTATGGCAGGTGACGGAGCAGTGCTTGTGACCGAGGATGGACAGGAATTTAAGGCACAGGCTCCTAAAGGAAAGCTCAAAAACTCTGTAGGCGCAGGTGATTCGATGGTAGCCGGATTTGTTTACGGATACCTCAAATCAAATGATTATAAGCAGGCATTTATTTATGGAGTATGTACAGGAAGTGCAAGTGCATTTTCTGAGGAGCTTGCTACAAAGCCTGAGGTTGAGGCACTTATAGAAAAATGGGAGAATGCTTCCAATTAAACAAACGGTATCAAAAGGTTGATATAAATAATTAATATATTATATTAGGAGGAATGATATATGACAATCAGGGATTTATTGGCAGCTGAGAGTATCAATTTAAATGGTACGCCTGCCGGAAAAACCGAAGCATTGAATCAGTGTATTGATTTGATGGCAAAAAGTGGCAAAATTGCCGATGTTGAAACGTATCGCAAGGGCGTTTTTGCAAGAGAGGAGGAAGGCACAACAGGAATTGGAATGGGTATAGCAATTCCTCATTGTAAGTCTGATGCCGTTACTAAAGCAGGTCTTGCAGCAATGGTTGTAAAGGATGGGGTTGACTTTGAATCACTCGACGGTACACCGGCAAAGATTATTTTCCTTATCGCTGCACCAAACACAGAGGATAATGTGCATCTTCAGGTGCTTAGCAAGCTCTCTGTTATGCTGATGGACGAGCAGTTTACAAATTCTCTTATCAATGCCGGTTCAGTTGATGAGTTTTTAAATATCATCGATAGCGCTGAAAAAGCAAAGGATGAGAAAGAGGCTGCCAAAGAGGCAAAGGCGAAAGAGCCTGTTGAGGTGAAGAAGGACGATGTATTTATCGTTGCAGTTACAGCCTGTCCTACAGGAATTGCCCATACTTATATGGCTGCTGAGGCTATCGAGAAAAAAGCCAAGGAGCTTGGATATCAGGTAAAGGTTGAGACAAGAGGCTCAGGCGGAGCCAAAAATGTGCTCACAGATGATGAAATCGCAAAGGCTGCAGGTGTTATAGTTGCCTGTGATACAAATGTACCTACAGACCGCTTTGACGGAAAGAAGGTTATTGAGTGTCAGGTTTCTGACGGAATCAATAAGGCAGAAGAGCTCATAAAGAGAATTGCTTCCGGTGATGCTCCTGTATTTAAGGCATCAGGTAAAAAGGAGGCTTCACATTCATCAGTTGGTGGAAAGGAGAGCGTTGGACATCAGATTTACAAGCATCTGATGAATGGTGTTTCACATATGCTTCCATTCGTAGTTGGTGGTGGTATTCTTATCGCAATCGCATTCCTTATCGATGGATTCAGTGTTGACCTTAATTCACTGCCGGCTGACCAGAGAGCAAATTTCGGTACTATTACACAGGCCGCAGCAATGTTTAAGGGAATTGGTGGAACAGCATTTGGATTTATGCTTCCAATTCTTGCAGGCTTTATCGCTATGAGTATTGCTGACCGTCCGGGTCTTGCAGTTGGTTTTGTAGGCGGTTCAATCGCAGCAAACGGTACATCAGGCTTCCTTGGAGCACTTGTAGCAGGTTTCGTTGCAGGATATATTGTGCTCCTCTTAAAGAAGATATTTTCTAAACTTCCGGAGAGTCTTGATGGTATGAAGCCGGTTCTGCTTTATCCGCTGCTTGGTATATTCCTGGTAGGCGTTATAATGCAGTTTGTAGTTGAGCCTCCAATCGGAGCTTTAAATACAGCTATCAACAATGGTCTTAATGGACTTAATGGTGCAAGCGCAGTAGTGCTCGGAGTACTTCTCGGAGGAATGATGTCAGTAGATATGGGTGGTCCTGTAAACAAAGCCGCTTATGTATTTGGTACAGCTTCAATCGCTGCCGGAAACTACAATATTATGGCAGCAGTTATGATTGGCGGTATGGTTCCACCAATCGCAATCGCTCTTGCAACAATCTTCTTCAAGAACAAGTTCACAGCAGAGGAGAGAAAGGCAGGACCTACAAACTTTATCATGGGATTATCATTTATCACAGAGGGTGCAATCCCATTCGCAGCATCTGATCCGCTTCATGTCCTTCCGGCATGTGTAGTCGGTTCAGCAGTGGCAGGTGGACTTTCAATGGCATTTGGATGTACACTCATGGCACCTCACGGAGGAATCTTCGTAGTTCCTACAATCGGAAATCCGTTAATGTATCTTGTTGCATTAGTAATCGGATCTTTCATTGCATGTGGATTACTCGGATTACTCAAAAAGAAAGTAAGTGAATAAGCAATCCTCAATTATCATTTAATCCAACCTATAAACTAATCAACAAAGGCACTGCTTCGGCGGTGCCTTTGTTGTTATGTTGTGATATAAAAATTAAAAGTATAAACATTCTCTGAAATAACAGCCTCATGCCTTGACGAGTGAATTTTCCAAGCTTAAAGTAGTATTAGGATGAAATAGTAAGTCAAAAAAATCAATTATTTATGAGACTTAAATAAAAAAACAGTGAGGCATAAAATGGGCAAGGTTATAGGTATAGATTTAGGAACAACAAACAGCTGTGTGGCAGTATTGGAGAACAATCAGCCGGTAGTCATAACTAACAGCGAGGGTCAGAGAATAACTCCGTCTGTAGTGGCTTTTACAAAGAATGGAGAGCGACTGGTTGGCGAGGCTGCAAAGAGGCAGGCAGCAGTCAATGTGGACAGGACATTTTTCTCAATAAAGAGACAGATGGGAAGCAATTTCAGGGCAAAAGTGGACGGAAAGCTGTATTCAGCTCCTGAGATTTCTTCTATGATTCTCAGAAAGCTGAAAAAGGATGCAGAGGACTATATTGGTGAGGCAGTGACAGACGCCGTAATCACAGTTCCTGCATATTTTTCGGATGCGCAAAGGCAGGCAACTAAGGATGCAGGAAGGATTGCTGGGCTTAATGTGCTTCGAATCATAAATGAGCCAACCTCTGCGGCACTCGCATACGGACTGGACCACGGACAGCAGCAGAAAATTCTTGTCTACGACCTCGGAGGAGGAACCTTCGATGTGTCTGTTATCGAAATAGGGGACAATCTGATAGAGGTGCTTGCCACAGCCGGTGATAATCATCTGGGTGGAGATGATTTTGATGAGAGAATCACAAATTATCTTGTCACAGAGTTTTACAGACAGCAGAATGTGGATCTGAGAAAGGATAATACGGCTATGCAGCGTGTCAGGGAGGAGGCTGAGAAGGCAAAAAAGGTGCTTTCATCCTCATCCTCAACCACTATCAACCTGCCATTTATCACCACTGTAAAGGGACAGCCGGTCCACATGGAGATGAACCTCACAAGGGCTGAGTTTAATGAGATAACAAAGGATCTGGTGGAGAGAACTGCTATTCCTGTCAATCAGGCACTTTCAGATGCGGGGATTTCCGCAGCAGAGCTTGGAATGGTGCTGTTGGTAGGAGGCTCTACACGTGTGCCGGCTGTTGTTGAGGAGGTCAGAAGAATTACAGGAAAAGAGCCTTCACACAACCTAAATCCTGACGAGTGCGTGGCACTCGGTGCAGCAGTACAGGGCGGCAAGCTCGGTGGAGCAATTGTCGCAGGCAGCAGTGCGGCAGAGATTATACTGATGGATGTCACACCGCTTTCACTCGGAATTGAGACGGTCGGTGGTGTCTCAACCAAAATTATTGACAGAAATACGACTATTCCTACGAGATACAGCCAGATTTTTACAACTGCAGGAAGCTTCCAGACCTCTGTGGATATAAAGGTACTGCAGGGTGAGAGGCAGTTTGCAAGGGACAATAAGCTGATTGGAAACTTCAGGCTAAAGGGCATCAAGCCGGCTCCGGCAGGTGTGCCGCAGATAGAGGTGACATTTGATATAGATGCAAACGGCATTGTGCAGGTTTCTGCAAAGGACCTGGGCACAGGAAAGCATCAGGAGATTACGATTACCGCAAGCTCAAATTTGTCTGATTCTGAGATTGAGCAGGCAATCCGCGAGGCACAGGAGTATGAGGCAACAGACGGACAGAGAAAGGCTTATATTGATGCAAGAAGTGAGGCTGATACGCTTGTGCGACAGGTGGAAAATGTCATGGCTGACAAGGAAAAAAGAAAGGCTATGGACAGCGCACAGAAAAAGAGTGTGAAATCGTCACTTTCATATGTGAAGAAGCTTATTTCAAGGACAAAGCCCGGAAATGTGAGCGAAGAGCAGGCTGCCGAGATAAAGCATGCGGCAGATGAACTGAGAAATGCGGCAGCGGGATTGATTTAATTATAGTAACTATTATTATTCATTTGGCTATTTACGAGAAGCGGATTTTCATATAAAATATGGGTAAGTGGTGAGTATTCATAACCACCCTGAATAGTTATAATGTTAATTTAAATCCGAGGAAATAGAAAATGAATGCGAACGATAAAACAGAAAAGGTACTAAGAGAAATTCATATCATGCTCTCAAAGGCGGAGCCGTATAAGCCGGAGCCGAGCAGGGTGATCATAAACAAGCAGCAAATGATAGATTTACTTGCTGAGCTGAATAAGTGTATATATGCAATACAGGATGAGTATGAGCTTACTGAGCAGAGTCGCAATCACGCAGAGAGAGAGTTCAGAAAGAAGGGGGATCAGATAGTCTGGGATGCAAGCAGAAAGGCTGAGGATGTGTATGCAGCATCGGTTATCTATACGGATGAGGCGCTTTCAAGAGTGCGTGATATCATCAATGATACCAACGAGTCACTTGAAAAGCTGTGCAAGAATATGAAGGATAAGATTGCAGAGCAGGAGAAGATAGTTAAAACTAACCAGTATGAGCTCAAGGGACAGCTTCAGGATTTGTCCGATACGGAGAAGTATCTTAAGATTATCGATGACAGAAATAAGGAGATAGAACGTCAGAAAAATGCAGGTAAACCTGTAGAGGAGCGTACTATTGACAATGAAGAGAAGTCCATCTATGCAAACAGACAGACTGAAATCAAGGTAAATATGGATTATATCAGAAAACTGGGACTTGCTGAGGGCGAGGACCTGGGAGATGGTGTAGTGGGTGAAGTGAAGCTTGCAGACGATACACCTGATGCCGGATTAAATCATAGCAATGATAAGGATGAAGCCAAGGCTGCCGGCTCAAAATCGTCTGTTGATGAGGATTATAAGGCAATAAGCAGAAAAGCCGGCAATCCACCTGTTATCAACACAAAGGAAGGGAAGGAGCTCACAGACGGTATCCACAGAATGTGGCAGAGCATCACCGGAAATAAAGGGAAATGAAACACACCTATGTAATATAAAGCAGCAGTTCAAAACAGAACGGCTGCTTTTTGGCTTATATTTAAAAGTGGGTAATATTAAGCAGATTTTAAGAAAAACAAAGTGGATAATCTGATAAAATATAGCTGACTAACGGCAGGAGAAGGTTTCTGTTAAAAATTCATAGAAGGAGGATAATATGACAATATTAGTTTGTGATGACGACAAGGAAATAGTTGAGGCAATTGAGATTTACCTGATGCAGGAGGGCTACGACGTGGAGAAGGCTTACGACGGCATACAGGTGGTTGAAATTATGAAGAATAAAAAAATAGACCTCATGATAATAGATGTCATGATGCCAAAGCTCGACGGAATAAGAGCCACTTTGCAGATACGAAAGGAAAGCAGGGTGCCGATAATCATTCTATCGGCAAAGACAGAGGATGCTGACAAGATTTTAGGCCTCAATGTGGGAGCTGATGATTATGTCACAAAGCCTTTTAATCCGCTTGAGCTTGTGGCAAGGGTAAAGTCACAGCTTCGCAGATATACCACTCTGTCAAGCAATGATGCAGCCGGAGACAAGGTTTATGAAGCCGGAGGTCTTTTGGTAAATGATGATTTAAAAAAGGTGACTGTGGATGGTGAGGAGGTAAAGCTCACACCGATTGAATACAATATACTGCTTTTACTCCTTAAAAATAAGGGAAAGGTCTACTCAATAAACGAAATATATGAGAGCATATGGAACGAGGAGGCGATAGGCGCCGACAATACAGTTGCTGTGCACATCAGACATATCAGGGAAAAAATAGAGATAAATCCTAAGGAGCCACGCTATCTGAAGGTGGTCTGGGGAGTAGGCTATAAGATAGAGGACAACAAATGAAGCAGTATACGATAGGAAAAAAAGCGGCGGTCATAGTCTTACATCAGCTATGCATGATACTTATGGTAACAGGAGTGTTTGCCACAGGCTATGCATTCAGGCACGATGCGCATGGAAATATTGATATCTATACACTAATATCGCTTGCGGGTCTGGTAGGCAGCTTTGTGAGCCTGGCATATATGGCAAACGTGGCAGGCAGAAAATCAGAGGATGATTATACAATATACTATTTACCGATTGACAAGGTATACTCTGATGTGATGCTAGTGATATTTACACTGCTCATGGTATTTATGGGAAAAGTGATTTCAGGCGTAAAAAACCAGCATTTTGACTATGCATCACTCATTATGACGGCCGGCACATTTACTTTTTTGTTTGATCTGGCTTTTATTATTTTATACCAGAGCATTGTAAGGAAGATAAAAGGCAATATACTTTACACACACAGCCTGATGTACAAGGGCTATGAGCTTTTGAAAAGAGTTATTGAGAAAAAGGATATCCACACACAAAAAACCAAAGAGATAATGCGCATACAGGAGGCTCTTGAAGCTATCTCGGAAGGAGCGCTTGACACTACACTTAATGTCAATGAGTTTCATGGGCAGCAGAAAAAGGTGGCGGAGGCTGTCAACCATATACGCCAGGGTCTTATGAGCTCGGTAAATGAGAGCCTTAAAAATGAAAAACTAAAGGCAGACTTAATAACAAACGTATCACACGATATAAAGACACCTCTGACTTCAATAGTCAACTATGTTGACCTGCTTAAGAGGGAAAATCTGGAAAATGAAAATGCCAAATACTATATACATGTGCTGGAGGAAAAGTCACAGCGCTTAAAGCAGCTTACAGAGGATTTGGTAGAGACATCAAAGATTACCTCGGAAAATGTGAAGCTCAATATGCAAAAGCTTGATCTGGTTGAGCTTTTATACCAGACCGGAGGTGAATTCAATGAGCGCTTTGAGTCGAGAAATCTGACAATAGTTACAAAAATTCCATCAGAACAGATATTTATATATGCGGATGGGCGTCAGCTTTACCGCTCTATTGAAAATCTGTATACTAATGCCGCAAAATATGCACTGGAAAATACCAGAGTATATGTAGAGCTTGAAAAGGCAGATAAAAAGGCAGTTTTTACAATAAAGAATGTGTCTAAGAACGAGCTTGACATAGTAAGCAACGGAAATGTAGACCTGACAGAGCGTTTTGTGAGGGGAGAGAGGTCGAGAACTACTGAAGGAAGTGGACTTGGACTTTCGATTGCAAAGAATCTGACCCATTTGATGGGAGGAAAATTCGAAATTAAGGTAGATGGTGATTTATTTATTGCCACAATTACCTATAATATTATATAATAGTAAATAAAAGAATTTTGAAATACACATACGGAGGTAGAATAAGTGAAATTATATGAAAATGGTGCTTACCTTTTAAACGGTAAGGAAGTAATAATTGATGGACCGGAGGCTCAGGCAGCTGTCAAAAGCAAGACCGGCATGGACATCGATAAACAGACAGCTAAGCAGGAGACAATTGCTTACGGTATTTTAAAGGAGCACAATACATCCGGCAATATGGACAAGCTTCAGATTAAGTTTGATAAGCTTACATCGCATGATATTACATTTGTAGGTATCATCCAGACAGCACGAGCTTCAGGACTTGAGAAATTCCCTATCCCGTATGTACTTACAAACTGTCACAACAGCCTTTGTGCAGTTGGTGGAACAATCAATGAGGATGACCACATGTTTGGTCTCACATGTGCAAAGAAGTACGGAGGAATCTATGTACCACCTCATCAGGCAGTTATCCATCAGTTTGCACGAGAGATGCTTGCCGGCGGCGGAAAGATGATACTTGGTTCTGATTCACATACACGCTATGGTGCACTTGGTACTATGGCAGTCGGCGAGGGTGGACCTGAGCTTGTTAAGCAGCTTCTCGAACAGACATATGATATTGACATGCCTGAGGTAGTAGGTATTTACCTGACAGGAGAGCCAATCAAAGGCGTTGGACCACAGGATGTCGCACTTGCAATTATCGGAGAGGTATTCGGAAACGGCTTCGTAAAGAACAAAGTTATGGAGTTTGTAGGACCGGGTGTGTCTAATCTGAGCGTTGACTTCCGTATAGGTGTCGATGTTATGACAACAGAGACTACATGTCTTTCTTCTATCTGGAGAACAGATGACCAGGTTAAGGAATTCTTTGAGATTCACGGTAGGGCTGAGGACCACAAGGAACTTAATCCGGGTGAGGTGGCTTACTACGACAGATTTATTGAGATTGATTTAAGCCAGATCCGCCCAATGATAGCTATGCCATTCCACCCAAGCAATACCTATACTATCGATGAGCTTAATGCAAACCTCATGGATATTCTCGATGACTGTGAGAAGAGAGCTGAGGTAAGCTTTGACGGCAAGGTGAAGCTTGATTTAAAGAGTAAGGTAAGAGACGGAAAACTGTATGTAGACCAGGGAATCATCGCAGGCTGTGCAGGCGGTGGATTTGAGAATATCTGCGATGCGGCTGACATATTAAACGGACATTCAATCGGAGCAGACGAGTTTACACTGAGTGTTTACCCGGCATCTACTCCAATATACATGGAGCTTGTGAAAAACGGAGCTGTAGCAAAGCTTCTTGAGACAGGTGCAATCGTAAAGACTGCTTTCTGCGGACCTTGCTTTGGTGCAGGAGATACACCTGCCAACAACGCATTCTCTATCCGTCATTCAACAAGAAACTTCCCTAACAGAGAGGGTTCTAAGGTACAGAACGGACAGATCAGCTCAGTGGCACTCATGGATGCACGTTCAATCGCTGCAACAGCAGCAAACAAGGGCTTCCTTACATCAGCAGCGGATATTGATGTCAACTTTACAAAGCCAAAATATTTCTTTGACAAGACTATATATGAGAACCGTGTATTTGACAGCCATGGAGTGGCAGATCCTTCAGTTGAAATCCAGTTCGGACCAAACATCAAGGACTGGCCGGCAATGAGCGCGCTTCCTGAGAATATGCTCCTTAAGGTGGTTTCAGAGATTCATGATCCTGTTACTACAACAGATGAGCTCATTCCTTCAGGAGAGACATCTTCATATCGTTCAAACCCTCTTGGACTTGCAGAGTTCGCACTTTCAAGAAAGGATCCTGAGTATGTAGGCAGAGCAAAGGAAATCCAGAAGGCCCAGAAGGCTATAGAGAGTGGTGAGTGCGCAGGAAAGGCTGTTCCTGAGGTTGCTGAAATCATGGGAGTAGTAAAGAAAAAATTCCCTGAGGCAAGCCATGAGAATATGGGCTTCGGAAGCACAATTTTTGCTGTTAAGCCGGGTGACGGCTCAGCAAGAGAGCAGGCTGCCAGCTGCCAGAAGGTACTCGGAGGCTGGGCAAATATCGCAAACGAGTATGCCACAAAGAGATACCGTTCAAACCTTATCAACTGGGGAATGCTTCCATTCATCATCGATGAGGGAGAGCTTCCGTTCCACAACCTCGACTATATCTTCCTTCCGGGAATCAAGAAGGAAATCGAGGATGCAAAGACGGAGTTTGAGGCATATGTTGTCAAGGATGGTGAATTAAAGCCATTTACACTGAAGATGGGTGAGCTCACAGATGATGAAAGAGAGATAATATTAAAGGGATGTCTCATCAACTATAATCGTAAATAAGGAGAGTTTAATCCGATGGAAGAAACCGGAAAAGCTGGTAAAAAATCAAACATTGAGATAAATGCAGATAAGGGTGCGAAGCAGAATTCGCACCCGGGGCGTGAGGAATGGCCACATCTGATCAGAATAGGTGTCATGGTATTTGTCACGTTTGCAGTCAGTATACTGTTTTTCTTTGCACTGTACAGATTTGAGGGCTTTGCAGGCATATGGAGCAAGCTGCTTGCGGCAGCAATGCCTATTATAATGGGACTTGTGCTTGCATACCTGATGAATCCTGTCATGCTGTGGCTGGAAAGATGCTTTAAAAAGCTTCTTTCCAAAAAGATGAAAAGCGAAAGCAAGCTGCGAAAGGTTTCAAGAGCTCTTGCAATCACAGGCTCGGTTATTATTCTGGTAGCGATTATTTCGCTCCTCATTGCGGCTATTGTGCCTTCTGTCATAGCAAGTATATCAGGACTTATGAAGACACTGCCAAATGATGTTGCGGCATTCATCAACATGATAAAGAACGGCAATTTCGGGGACAGCAAAATTGCTGAGCTCGCGAGCACAGGTTTACAGAATGCAACCGACTACATTGAGGATTATGCCACAGAAAAGCTGATTCCTGAGGCACAGAAGTATGTTGCACAGATTACAACCGGTGTGATTTCGGTAGTCAGAGGCTTATTTAATTTTATTATCGGAATAATCGTGATGGTCTATGTGATGAGTATTCAGGAGACTCTCGCAGGACAGAGCAAAAAGATAATATATGCTGTCTGCAAGCCAAAGACAGGCAATATCATCATTGAGACGATCAGAAAGACAAATGAGATTTTTGGAGGCTTCATAAGCGGTAAGATTATAGATTCACTGATTATAGGTGTGATTGCATATTTCGGATGTCTGATTTTAAGGATTCCATCATCGGTGCTCGTTGCAGTGATTATCGGCGTCACAAATGTGATTCCGGTATTCGGACCGTTTATCGGTGCAATTCCATCGTTACTCATAGTAGTAATTCAGAGTCCGTGGCATGCGCTTTATCTTCTGATATTTATTGTCGTGCTGCAGCAGGTGGATGGCAATATAATAGGGCCTAAGATACTTGGCTCATCTACCGGTCTTTCGACCTTCTGGGTTATGTTTGCCATACTAATCGGCGGAGGAATGTTTGGTTTTCTTGGAATGTTACTTGGTGTTCCAACCTTTGCTGTGATATACTATATTGTGAAAAGAGTTGTTAATTATGCTCTCAGGAAAAAGAAGCTTCCTGAGGACACAAGGGATTATACAAAGACAACAGGCGTAGATACCAAAAATAATAAGCTTAAATACGAGTAGGTGAAATAAGTGGATAAATACGAATACAATCTCAAGCTGGATCAGATAAAAGCCCTAAGCGCCGAGGAGGGCTATATGAGCGCAGCAGAGATTGCGGATAGCATAAATTGGAACAAAATTAAAAATGTAAATACACTCGTTAAAATCGGCGAAATCTACGAGAAGGCCGAAAGATACCAGGATGCAAGGGACATACTTTTAATGGCCTATGACCGTTCACCAATCGGCAGGATGATTATATACAGACTGGCTGAGGTCGCCATCAAGATGGGTGATTATGATGCTGCTACAGAGTATTATGATGAGTTTGTTGAGATAGCGCCTCATGATGATATGAAGTATGTATTAAGATATGCCATCAAAAAAGGGCAGGGAGCTTCATTTGATGAGCTTATCACTATTCTTGAAGAGTACAAGGATGAAGAATACACTGAGGAGTGGGCATACGAGCTTGCATATCTATACCACAAGGCCGGAAAAGCCGATAAGTGTATAGATGCCTGCGATGAGCTCATTCTGTGGTTCGGAGACGGACCATATGTGGAGCGTGCGCTGGAGCTTAAGATGCTTTATCAGCCACTTACCAAGGCTCAGGAGGAAAAGTACAGACGATTCAAGGCAGAGAAGGAAAAGCCGGCTAAGATAAAGGATGAGGCTGAGGTCACTGAGATAGGTGCCATGGAGATGGTAAAGGGCGGAGAGATAGTGCATGATGACGTAACTATTCCGCAGATTACTGTAAATCAGGAGAAGTTCAATACTGTAAATTTACAGCAGGAGATTGCCAAGGGTATGCAGCAGATCATGGAGGCCAAGGGCAAGAATGAAGTTGCTGATACGATGGATACCATCAAAAAGATAGTTGAGGATATTCCTTATCTCAAGCTCGAAAAGGAGCAGGAAGAGTATGTACAGCAGCCGGAAGAGACAGAGCATATCGCTACAGATGAAGAGATAGATGGTTCACTTAAGTTGAATTTCAAGGAGCTTTTGGGTGAAGACGCTGACGGACAGATGTCTATGGTCATGAGTGAAAAGACTCAGCTTGAGCATCAGATTACAGGACAGATGTCTATACAGGATGTGCTTGAAGAATGGGAAAAGACCAGACATGCGGCTGAAATTGCACTTAAAGAGGCTGAGCAGCAGAAGCTTGAGTCAGCTAAGGCAAGAGCACTTCAGGAGGCAGGAGACATCATGGAGAGACTAAATGATGTCATTCCAAAGCTGGATGCAGGTGTCACTCCGAAGGAACTTCTTGAGGAGGAGTATTTGAAGGTCCCGGTTGATATTATAGAGCAGAAAGCTGCCGTGAAGGAGCCTGAAGAAGAGCAGAAACCGGATATGCAGGAGCTTTATGCAGAGGAGACTGTGGATGAAGTACAGGAGCCGCAGGAAGCACCTGAAGATACTATAGACGAAGCACAGGAGCCGCAGGAAGCACCGGAAGAGGCTATAGAAGAAGTGCAGGAGTCACGGGAAGTACCTGAAGAGGCTGCAGATGAAGCCAGGGAACCGGTTGGAGAGCCGGAGGATATAATTATGGCAGAGGAGTCTGAGAAAGACGAGATACTCATGCAGCCGACTACCATGATGCCTGAAATAACAGATGATATGTTAAATGTCGATGATGATACATCAGATGATGAGACTTCACAGGAGAAAGAAAACGTTTCTGAGAAGAGAGATTTTGATCATGTGACATCATTTATCGAGCAGGAAATAGCCAAGATGACAGCAAAAAATCCGGGACTGGAGAAGAAGCTGGATATGGCTAAGACAAGAAAAATGCCGGATATTTCATTGCCGGAGGATTTAGACAGCGAAGAAGATGACTCGAAATTGAAAGAAACAAAACATATAAAAGAGCTTACAAGCGAACAGAAAGCTATATTTTCATATTTCATACCGGTAAAGGGTATGGAGGATCAGATCTGCAAGGCATATAATGCAGTGCTTGATCATTTCAACAGGAAAGAAAACGCATCCACAGGCAACCTCATTATACAGGGAGAGCAGGGTTGCGGAAAGACAATGCTTGCTACAAGCTTTATAAAGGTATTACAAAAAGATGGTGAACAGCTTACAGGAAAGATGGGCAAGATTGATGCTGCCGCACTCAATAAAAAGGATGTGCAGCAGGTAGTCAGAAAGATAACAGGAGGCTGTCTCATCATAGAAAGAGCCGGTGATATCGACCGCAGCATAGCTGCCCAGCTATCATTTTTGATGGAGCATGATATTACAGGAACACTCTATATACTTGAGGATACATCAAAGGGTATAAAGAAGGCTCTCTCAATGGATGAGGGCTTTGCATCCAAGTTCACGGAAAAGATATCGGTTCCTATTTTTACAAATGATGAACTCGTATTGTTTGCCAAATCGTACTCTGCAGAGCTTGGGTACAAGATAGATGAGATGGCTATTCTGGCATTGCATAACAGAATCAGCAATATTGAGAGGATAGACCAGGCTACCACTCTGACAGAGGTCAAGGATATAATTGACGAGGCCATAGACAGGGAGGCTCACAGCGGACTTAAGAAGGCTATAAGTATTCTGACAGCCAGGCGATATACAGATGATGACCGAATTGTACTCAAAGAGGATCATTTCAGGGAAAAATAAATACTTATGGGGGGTATATATATGTGTAATTTTACAGCAATGGATTGTTACCTGTTTGGTCAGGCAACACACTATGATATCTACAAGAAGATGGGTGCTCACTTAGCTGAGCGTAAAGGAAAAAAAGGAGTGTGCTTTGACGTCTGGGCGCCACATGCGAGGGAAGTATACGTGTTTGGTGAGTTTAACGACTGGAATGAGACCAGTCATGAGATGAAGCGTGTAGAGCCGGAAACCATGGGAGTGTATGAGCTTTTTGTACCGGGAGCGCAAAAGGGTCAGATGTATAAGTTTATTATAGTCACTGAACAGGGTGATAAGCTGTACAAGGCGGATCCATACGCAAACTACGCAGAGCTTCGTCCGGGAACAGCGTCAATCATCACAGATATCGAGCACTTCACATGGACTGACAAAGAGTGGATGGATAAGAGAGCAGCAAAGTCAGATGCTGATGTATATTCTTCACCTATGGCTATATATGAGTGTCATCCGGGCTCATGGATGAGACATCCGGGCAGGGATGATGAGGGCTTTTATACATACAGGGAGCTTGCAAAATCACTCATATCCTATGTGAAAACTATGGGATATACACATATTGAGCTTATGGGTATTTCAGAGTATCCGTTTGATGGCTCATGGGGATATCAGGTGACAGGCTACTATGCACCTACATCGAGGTATGGAGAGCCTGAGGATTTTGCATACTTTGTTGATCAGTGCCATAAAAATAATATCGGAGTAATCCTCGACTGGGTACCTGCACATTTCCCAAAGGATGCGCATGGACTTGCCAATTTCGATGGAACAGCCACATATGAGTATGCAGACCCAAGAAAGGGAGAGCATCCCGACTGGGGCACAAAGATATTTGACTACGGTAAGAATGAAGTAAAGAACTTCCTTATCGGAAGTGCACTTATGTGGATAGAAAATTACCACGTAGACGGACTCCGTGTGGATGCAGTTGCGTCAATGCTTTATCTTGACTATGGAAAGAACGACGGACAGTGGGTGCCAAACAAGTTTGGAGGAAATAAGAACCTCGAGGCAGTAGAGTTTTTCAAGCATATCAATACACTCATACTTGGAAGAAATCACGGAACTGTAATGATAGCCGAAGAGTCTACCGCATGGCCAAAGGTAACAGGCAAGGTAGAGGAAGACGGACTGAACTTCAGCTACAAATGGAACATGGGATGGATGCATGACTTCCTTGATTATATGAAGCTGGATCCATATTTCCGTAAAAATAACCACAACAAGATGACATTTGCGATGAGCTATAATGAGAGTGAGAAATATATTCTGGTACTGTCACATGATGAGGTGGTACATCTGAAGTGTTCTATGCTCAACAAAATGCCGGGCTTAGAAGGGGATAAATTCAAGAACCTCATGGCAGGATATGCATTTATGATGGGACACTGTGGAAAGAAGCTTCTTTTCATGGGACAGGAGTTTGCACAGAAGCAGGAGTGGAGTGAGGAAAGAGAACTCGACTGGTATCTGCTTGAGAATCCGGAGCATAAAAAGATCCAAAACTGGGTAAAGGAGCTGCTTCACCTCTATAGGAGAAACCGCTGTCTGTATGAGCTGGATTCAAGCTGGGAAGGCTTTGAATGGATAAATGCAAACGATGCAGACAGAAGCATCTTCAGCTTTATCAGAAAGAGTAAGGATGGCAAGAATAATATGCTCTTTGTCATCAATTTCACACCGGTAGAGAGACCTGATTACAGAGTCGGAGTGCCAAAGCACAAGACATATCAGCTCGTTTTAGATAGTGAGGATCCTAAGTTTACCGGCAAAACGGTACAAGCGCCTGTAAAGAAGGCTGCAAAGGGCAGAGGCAAGGCAGCAAAACAGTCATATAAGAAGCTGGACTATAAGGCAGTCAAATCAGAGTGTGACGGCAGACCATTTTCATTTGCTTATCCACTTGCGCCTTACGGAGTTGCTGTATTTAAATACTAATATACCGGTAAACAGCAGGGTAAAGGACCGCGCCAATTTAAGGCGCGGTCTTTATTTTTGCGTATTATATGTCGATATATAATAAAAAGATAACTATTCAGAACCACCCCCTCACATATGAGAAAAAAATATCCATAAATAAAGGCTGCAGAGATGGTATATATGCAGGGCACGGAGCAGGAAATATGCAGATAGAGAATTTGATTAATAAAAGCACAGATACGAAAAATACGGACACAAAAACCATAAATGACATGACAACGGGTATGCGTGTGTCAGACTACATAAAGACAGACAGTAGTGACAATATGTCAAAAAAGGCGGCTGTTGTCGGTTCGTCAAACTCTGTTGATATGTCGGATACTATATATGCAAGACCACAGGCTAAAAATGAAGCCGGGAACAGCGATGACACAGATATGGCAGAAAATCTGCTAAATGACATGAATCAGACCTCAGAAAACAGGCGAAATGATATGATTGTCACTGCAAGCACCACCACGAGTGATGATTACAAAGCTGCAAAGGATGACGGCTACGATGTCATTGTCACTGAGACCGATAAGATAAAAGCAGTGCTGGCAAAGGCAGGTGTAGATATATCCATATATGGAGATGATCTGAGCATGGAGCAGCTTACAGACATCACGGGAAGCCAGACTGAAGCGGCCATGCTTGTCAATCAGATGAAAGCATATGATATTCCTGCTACAGATGATAATATAAAGGCAGGTACAGATGCCATAGACCGGGCAAAGAGCCTTACAAATATATCCAATGAGACAAAGGCATATCTGGTCAGAAATAACATGAATCCGACGGTTTCCAATGTATACAAGGCTACGTACAGCAGCAGTCAGGTACAAGATTACAGGCAGAAAACCAAAATGACGGAGATATCAGATGAGCTGTTTGAGGAGCTTAAGCCACAGCTTAAACAGATATTAGAGGAAGCTCATATAGACAGTAGTGATGAGAATCTGAATCAGTGCAGATGGCTGATAGATGAAGATATAGCCGTTACACCTGATAATGTGCTGCTTGCGAATCAGGTAGACTGCATCAACGCAGCAGAAGAAAATGTGAGCAGTGATTTTTATGCAAGGGCAGTGACAGAAGCACTGGCAATGGGAAAAAAGGCTACAGATGCCACTATGTCACAAGATGGTCTGACATTTGACATGGCAAAGAAAGCCTGTGATGTATTAGGTGAGGCGACCGCAGATGACATTGTCACATTAGAGTCAGATAACATACCTGTCACGATAGAGAATCTGTCAAAGCTTATAGCTGCAAGAGGCAAGGATAGTGCAGCATCGCAAGCCTCAGCGAATAAAGCTACGGATAATCAGATTACAGACAGCCGGGAAGCAAGGCTTGTGACAGCTCAAAGAAAGCTTGAGGAAGCGAGACTTTCCATGACAGCAGAAGCCAACCTTTCACTCATAAAAAAAGGAGTTTCAATAGACACAGAGCCTATTGAACGTGTAGTGGAGCTGCTTAAGCAGCAGGAAAATAAATACTACGGAGCGCTGTTTGGTGAGAGCAGTGTAGAGGCATCTGATGATAGGGTACGTATGTACAATAATGTCTGTGATATTTTCAATCAGATGAAGCAGCAGCCGGCGTATGTACTGACCCTGGAATCCGCTGATGACACTGTGTATGAGCTGTATACAGCAGGCAAAGCAATGAAGCAGTCATTAGAAGCAGCAGCCTCAGGATATGAGACTCTTATGACATCACCGCGGGCAGATATGGGAGACAGTATATCAAAAGCATTTCAGAATGTGGATGATATACTTAAAGAGCTTCAGATAGATACATCTGAAAGCAATCGCAGGGCTGTGCGGATACTTGCGTACAATAGTACCGACATCACAGAGGACAATATAAAGCAGATAAAGTCTGTAGATGAGCAGGTGCAGAGAGCATTCAGCGATATGACACCGGCGGTGACGATTGAGATGATAAAAAGAGGCATATCACCGCTTGATATGAGCATGAGTGACATAAGTGACACTGCCAGACGGATAAAATCAGAAAATCCTGACGAAAAGGATGAGAAATTCAGCGAGTTTCTCTGGAAGCTTGAAAAGAAAAATGAAATCTCAGAGGAGGAAAGAGACTCATATATAGGCATATACAGGCTTATTTCACAGGTGGAGCAGTCAGATGGTGCTGTGATAGGCTCACTTGTTAATCAGGGAGCAGATATTACAATGAAAAATCTGCTTACAGCGGTCCGGGTACGAGGAAAGAGTGCCATGGACTATAAGGTGGACGATACCTTTGCCGGAGTGGACAGTGTAAGCAGTGGCATTAAAATTGACTCACAGATAGAAAGCGCATATCATACAAACTGCCTAAGGGATGTGCTTGATACACTTTCACCTGAGAAAATGGAGTTTGTGCAGTATGACAGCTGGCTTGATATGACTCCGGAGCAGTTAAGGCAGGCTGTATATGAGGCAGGCGAGGATAACGCACTGTCAGAGCAATATGCCACAGAACAGCTAAGACAGTTCAATCAGGCAGTTTCGGTGCCTGAGAACGTATATGCTTTTCTAGAGAAATATGATGTAAAAACAACCGCGGTAAACCTCATGGCTGCGTCACGGCTAATGAAAAATCCGTCAGAGGCAGTAAGAAATCTCTGGGAGCGTGGAGACAGTGCTACGGCAAGGGCTCTTTTGGATGAGACTCTCAGACGGTTTTCTGAGTCGGTCAAAAATCCAAAGGAGCTTGCGCAGGCGCAGGAAACGCTGGCTGATACAGCAGAGCATGTTATGGATTCGATGATTATAGAGGATAGGCACACCGGTTCAATAGACCTCAGACAGATGAAGCTATTATGCAGTCAGCTAAGGATAGCTTCAAATATGTCGAGACAGGAAAACTATATTGTACCAATAGAGACTGCTGACGGGGTCACAGGTATGAAGCTTAGCATAGTAAGAGGTGAAGATAAAAAGGGACTGGTTGATATATTCCTTGAGGATAAAAAATGCGGCAGGGTAGCTGCATATTTTGAGGCAAAGGAAAACTCAGTATCTGCTATGATAGTCACAGACGATGAGCAGACTAAAAAGCTGTTTGAAGACAATATCACTATGTTTGAGGCAGGAATAAGTGATGGTGAACAGCGTGTGCGCATAGATGTGGCACTGGAGCATGATATATCTGCAAAAGAGTCTAAGATGTCAGATAATGAGACTAAAAAGCAGCTTGATGGCAGCGAAAGTGTCCAGACAACCAGACTATATCATATCGCAGAGCAGTTTATTGTAAATGTCCAGAGGGTGATTGCGCAAGATAGTCTGTAACACCGATATATATTGCATGTGCCAGGTCATCCTGATAGTTTTTGTCAGTAAGAAGAAGTGTCTCAGCAGGATTACTCAAGAATCCACATTCTACGATTACGGTCGGGGATGTGGATTTTTTAAGTATAAAGTATTCTTTATTGGGCTTAATGCTTCGTGGATTTGCGACACAAAGAGAAGTGTTTAAAGCTCCAAGGACAGAGGATGCGAGCTCTTTTCCTGCATCAGAGGCTTCATAATAGAATACCTGTGGACCGCAGCTTGAACTGTCCTCAAAGCTGTTTTGATGGATACTGATGCTGACTGCCACATTGCTTTTAGACATCAGGGCAGTTCTCTTTGTGAGATCATCTGTCTTTGGATGCTTGGAATTATCCGGGGCGAGGTCGCAGTCGGTGGTTCTGGTCATGACAACAGTAAAGCCTCTGTTTTCAAACAGCTGTTTAAGAGCCATTGCAATACTGAGGTTGACATCCTTTTCCATGACGCCGGAGGTGGAAATCTTACCGGGATCACTTCCACCATGTGCTGATTGTAGTTTACGCAAATTGTGATATGTATTCCCCAGTATATATGGGGAGTTAGAAATGTATTGAGATTAGATAGCCTTTTTCTCCAAGTCCTCACAGTAAACGCTTGAAAATAAATGTTCCAGCTCATTTCCGAAGTTGTATGAGATTTTAAGTTTGCGGTTTTCATAAACTGTTATCTGGTCTATCATTTCCACAATAATATCTCTGTCTAATTCTTCAATGTCTTTCAGTTCCAACAACCGCCTTAACCACGGTGTTTCAAAAACATCTTCTGTTACACTTTCCTTTTTCTTTTCTTCCAGCGTTTCAATCTGTTTGGAGTAAAGCGTTTCTTTTTGTTGATAGTCCTCTCGATAAGAAAGAAATTCTTCTTTAGAAATCAGTTCGTCTTTGTAATCTTCATAAATTGACTTTTTCAACTTCTTCACTCTTTCAAGCTCTGCTTTTAACTTTGTCAATTCTATGTCTGTTGATTTTCTAATTTTTGTTGCTGTGAAAGATTGTGATTTTACAAGTTCCTGCAAGTTCTCTACATTGCGGATAATCTGCTTTAAATCTCCCAGCACAATATCATTCAATACTTGAAACGGGAGCGTGTGCGGAGTGCAATAATCTTTTCCACTTCTTTTGTAAGTTCCACAATAGAATGAATAGGACTTACTTCCGTCAGCACGTCGCCAGAAATTTTTCATCATTGCCCGACCACAATCGCCACACTTGATAAAACCTGCAAAGATATTTTTATTTGTTTCTAAATCAATATCCCTATGTTTTTTCGTCAGCAGTTTTTGTACCTTATCCCACAGTTGACGGTCTATAATCGGCTCATGTGTATTTTCAACCCTTATCCAGTTTTCTTTCTCAACTGGACGCTGTTTGCTTCTCATACGTTGATGTTTCTTTCCTTGTACCATATTTCCAATATAAAGCTCATTTTGTAACATCACTTTAATCGTGGAATACGTCCAATAAGAAGTTTTCTCTAAACGGTTGCAATTTTTGTAATTTTCGCCGTTGAGCTTTTTATATTCCGACGGACAAAGGATACCCTCTGCATTTAGTATTTTGGCAATGCTTTGTTTCCCTATTCCTTGTGCATACATAGTAAATACTCTTTTTACAACTTCGGACGCATATTCATCAATCACAAGTTTATTTTTATTTGCAGGAGATTTCTTATAACCATAGCTTGTAAAAGCTCCGATAAATTCTCCTGCTTTCTGCTTTGATTTTACAGTCGCTTGAACTTTATTAGAAATATCTCTGGCATACTGTTCGTTGAATATATTTTTAATAGGAAGTAACATATCGTATGCCTGCTTCATACTATCAATATTATCTGTTACAGAAATAAAACGAACATTAAGCTCTGGAAATATTCTTTCCAAATATCGCCCCGTATCAATGTAATCTCGTCCGAAACGGGAAAGGTCTTTTACAACAACACAATTTACCTTGTTATCTTCAATGTCAGCAATCATTCTATGAAAGTCTGGTCTATTAAAATTCGTTCCCGTAAAACCGTCATCAATATAAACATCATATAAGATAAAGTCATCATGCTTGTTCACATATTCTGTTAAAAGTTTTCTCTGATTTCCTACACTATCGCTTTCTTCCTTATCTCCGTCCTCTCGTGATAATCTGATATAAATAGCCACGTTAAATAAGTTTGAACCTTTTTGATAAATCATTTTTCCACCTATTCAACTGCCGTACCTATGATAATATTATACCATAAAGTACGGCTTCTTTCCATTGTTTTCAAGGGTTTTACCCTCTTGATAGTCCTTTTTTTACATGAGATTTCACGATACGGACAAGCAATTCCTCTACGGAAAATTTACCTAAAAATTCCCGTTCTACGATATATTGTGCAGGTTCTTTTTTAGCCAAGTTATCAGCCCCCTTAGTCAGCTATCTATTCTCAACATACGCACATAGGCTTATCCAATATGCGTATTTTTCACAATGTTACAGAAGCAGACAGACGGCTTTGGAAAGCTCCGTTAGTATCTCAACTATTCCCATTCTTGTGGGCAGAACCGCACCATGCGGACGTATCATTATTCTGTGAGGATAGGTCGTGGCAAAACGACTTTTCCAACAGTCGCTCTCGGATCACTGCGTGGGTCGCTCGCTTTCTTTTGAAAAGGTCGTGGCGTACAGTCCCCGTGGCTCGCTATCTCACAAACGTATCTGTCTGCTTTATTCAGTTGTCAAAGAGCTGTGGCGAAAGCGTGTTGCTTTCATGTAAAAGCAGGGGCAGAGCAGGAAAGAGGGGGTTGAACAAATCATGCTCTGCGGTTACTGCTTGTTATTCTTCTGTTTCTAAAGGAATATCAAAGTCCAAAATCATTTTGATAAGTGCTTCTCTGATACGTCCTTTTAATTCCATGTCTACGACTATGCAGACATTACCATATTTGTCGTAGAACGGACGCAAACAACATTTTGATATGTACGGGTCATACAATGCCAGTATCTTTTCAATCGCATTTACGTTACCGTCCACAGCCGACGAGATAAGATAAAATGACGGGCGTGTGTTATTCATCATTCATGTTCTCCTTTAATTTTTTCTTGAGTTCTTCAAGTGAGTTCTTCCTACTGCGGAACGACGTTGAACGGTTAATCTTTAATCTGTCGCCGATTTCTGTATCGCTCATGCCTAAGAAGAAATACATCAACAAGATTTCTCTGTCTTTTTCAGACAGATACTTAATCGCTTCTGCTAAATCATCATCAAGGACACGAACCTCAATACCACATACATCAAAGGCGGTATAATCGCTTTCGTATTCGTCCCAGACTGCCAGCTTTTCCACGACGATTTCTGGAAGTTCACAATAGGAAATTTCCTTATTTCTTCGTCGCTTTAATTCTTTGCGATAATTACGGACAATGCCTTTTACTACACGTTTGAGCTTGCAGTCAAATTGACATTGTATTGTCTTTTGGAAGTCCGACGGTTTCATATCATCACACCCCCTTTCCGTTATGACGTGAAAAGTGTTTATCCCTCTTTCCGCACCATATCTGTACAGCAAGGTGTGATTTGTTGCATGATTTTGAAAAAAAGTGAAAAAATTTTTTCGGGTACAAAAAAAGCCCGCACAAAACATATAGTCTGTACGAGCTATTAAAGCTGTGAGATATTCAGTTGTTGATAAAATGCTATTAGGTAGTGTATGATTGTATAGAATTTCGCTTAAAATGTTCCATAATACAATCCCCCTTACAGCACTTGTTTTGTATTACACTTTTGTCTTTTTGGTAATCTTGTAAATATATTCTTCTGGTGTAGGGCGTTTATTTCCAAAATACTTTTTAAAATTTGCCTGCACTTCTGGGTCGTTACTGTTCATAGCTTCATCAATCGTTGCTTCAATATCCGCCCGAACATCAGCCAATGATACACCGCCAGCTTTTGCACCAGCTTTCAATGCCTTTTTTATATCTCTTTTGTTCAGTCCTATCATATTCATACCTCAATTCTACTTTTTAAAGCTAATAAGTTTTCCATTGTATTTTACAATGATGAATATGATATAAAACACTCCTACAACAATCAAAATAAGACCTATGTAATAGCCTAATTCAGAATGAGAGATTAAATTGATAATCGGCATAACAAGAATACCAATACTAACCAGTAAAGTGCCTATTCCTATTTTTTTTGTAAACACCTTTTTATCTTTAGGGTCAAGTTGTGTATAATGATAACCATGTAATAAAGTAATATTCTCTTTTATTCCTATTTGATAAGATATAAAAAGTAAAAACAATCCTATAACTATTTCAACAATCAATTCCTCTAATTCCATAATCGTTCTCTCCTTTAATCAAAATAAAATAATTCTTCAAATTTTTTATCTAAAGCTATACAAAGCACTAATGCCAATTTTGCTGTTGGATTGAATTGTCCAGTTTCAATAGAACTAATTGTATTCCGAGAAACCCCGACTAGTTCAGCTAATTCTGTTTGTGATAATTTTTTTTCTTTTCGTACAGTTTTTAATCTGTTTCGCAAAATTAAATGTTCGTCCATTCTATAAACCTATCATTAAAAATTTATAAAAGTAATACCCCATAAATAGAAGAAAGAATAAAGCAATAACAAATTTGGATTTATTTTTTGAAATATGTGCTTCATAACCCATAGAGCCAAATGCCACAGACCCAATAATTGTCATTATGTCATAGTAGGGTTCTTTACAAACTGCTTTAATGAGAAGAATTAAAATGCAGATAAATAAAACAAACATTAAGCCAAAAGATTTCCCTTGAAGTTTAATATGTTTTTCGTATTCATCAAGATATAGATTCTCTTTTTTGTTTTGTGATAGTATTTTTTCTTTATCCATTATATAACGCTCCTTTCAAATAATACCAAGTACACTTGTCATTTATATTATAGCATTCGGTCATTACAAGTCAATATTTTTGCACAGTTTTCTTGTCGTTTTGTAAAAGCGTGCAAATCTGATAAGAAATGCACGCTATATCATTTATCCTACAATCTTCCAGTTACTATCCTTATGTAGCACAAGCTCATACTGCGATACCTGCGTAGACTTTGTCTGATTATCAATGAATTTTACCGCAACCTTGACTTTCACATTGTCGCCGTCCTTTATAAAGATAGGGTTTACCAATTCAGAATAAAAGTAGTCCCTGCCGATAGGTTCAAGCACATTTCCCGATACATAGTAAGCAAGTTCTTTTTCTGTAGCTGTCGGGTAGAGCTTAAAGAATGTTTCCAAAAATGAGGTAGCGTCATTTACGGTATCAGCGTCCACGCTTGCGTCTGCTTCTGGTGTCTTTGGCTCATAGTCTGATTTTTCGATTGCTGGTGCAAGGGTAGGGTTCTGAACGATTACCATATCCCCGTCAGCGTCCACATGGACTTTCACGGTATAGGTTGCTTTAATTGCTGTTGTCTGTTCTCCCTCTTTTATCTGCTGATCTACTTCGTAGGTGGCAGAAAAAGTGTCCGTTCCCGACTGTTCGATATTCCACACAATCACATCTGTAACCGTGGAACTGGTCGGTATATCGGTTCTAATGGTATCCACATTCAAGTCCTGCAATTCCTTTGTCAGATAACCGTTGATTGCCTGCGTTCTTGCTTCAATCGCTTCTTTGCTGTTATTCCATGTGTAATAGGACTTCGCAAAGTTCTTCACGAAATTTTCTATCCCGTTGGTGTCCTGCAAGCGAAGTTCAATGATTTCTTTTTCATGGGTCGTGTGCTGGTCGATAGCCGTAAAATTCTTATACACCCCGAAGCTCACGCTTGCAATAAGTACCACCCACAACGCAATCACGGCTTTCTTATGTGTGCCTACCTTAACAGTACGCACCTTTTTTTCTTTTGGTTCTTTGATAGTTTCTGTCTGTTTCTTATTCTTCTTAAACATATTTTCAAGTCCTTTCTATTGTTTTACTCGTCCTGCACCGATTAAGTGCTGTTGCCAGTAACTACTACTTAGGTCTGCATATCCTATCGGGTTGCCTGCATGGTACATCTGTGTCGGCGAAACGAGAATACCAACGTGTGTTACATAACTTCCAGCGTTATAGGTAGAATGGAAAAACACCAAGTCCCCAGCCTTTGCCTGCGAAAGTGGAAGATGTTGGGTAGCGTCATACTGTGCTTGTGCCGTTCTCGGTAAGGAGATACCAGCTTTTCCATAACACCATTGCGTCAGTCCCGAACAGTCAAAAGAAGTGTTGGGATTGCTACCGCCATACACATATTTCCAGCCTTGATATTTCAACGCTTCATTCATTACCTTTTGTGCCAGCTCTCCCGATACCTGCGAAACAGTTAAATACTGATTGACTAATTCCACATAGAACATATTTCCATAGCCATACCGCCAGCCCCCGTTCTTCGCAACAGCTATCGGGTTGGTGTAGGTTACTTTCTTTCCACCCGATTTCTCACGGGCGAAGCTCTCTGCAAGATTAAAAGTGTGTTTCTTTCCTTTTCCTGCCACATATCCCACATAGCCACCGCCATAGTTATAGGACTGTATCGCTACATTCAAATCGTCGATACCTTGATTTTTGCAGGAAGAAAGCAGGGACGCAAAATACTTACACCCCTGCTTGATTGAACTTTCTGTATCTAAAGAGTTAGGTGGTAAACCAAGACTTTCCGAACTCTGCATAACATCTTCTGCCGTACCGCCACTTTCTACTTGAATGATAGCAATAGCACATTGACATACTCGGAGATACCGTTTTCTCTGGCGTATTTTTCCACCATAGGCTGATGTTTCAAGACTTCTGCGGATAAGGTTCATACCCGTAATGCCAGAAGAAAAGTTGCTGTTCTCGTCGTCGCTGTCCGCACTAATCAAGACACCAAAGAAAAGCACCAGAGAAAAGAGGATAGGAAACAGACTGCCAATGAGAGCGATATGTTTCAGTTTCATTTTTTCTTCTGTCCTTTCTTCGTTACAAGGTTACGAGTTTTCTCTGTGGTCTGCTGGTTCTTCTGGACGCTCTGCGTCTGCTGAACCTTTGTCCTGCGGTCTTTGGTGTAATTCTGGCGTGTTTCCTGCGATACCACTTTTTCTACATTCTGCCTATGTACTGGCTGTGCCGCTGGGTCGCTTTTCTATCAGAAGCACCAGAAGATAACGGACGCTCTTTGATAACATTTGTCTTGACTGGCTCACTTGCTTTTGAAGTGGTCGCTGTGGCAGGACGTTTCACTTCCTGCATTTTTTCCGCACTCGGCTTTGGAATGGTTGAAGCTGTGGCTGGTCGCTCATGGGGACGGGTAGCTCCCGTTGTCGCTGATCCGTCCGTCTTTCGTGCCTGCCTTGCTTCTTGTGCCTTTTGAAGCTCCATACGTTTGTCAGCGATATTCTGTCTATGCTGTTCCTGCTTTTCCAATCGTCCCGACTGTCTGGACTGCTGTTCCTGCACCATGCCACGCTTGAAGTCGGACACGCTGGACTTTGCCTTTTCCTTTGCGGAATACACCGCATAAGCGGTCTGTGTCGGCATATCCTTGATATTCTCTTTGACAGCGTTTGCCTTGTCTTTCACTTTATTTTTCGTATCTAAGACAGCACCCACCTTTGAGCCTGCACGCTGTCCCATGCTGGAAGTGGTATTGCCCCGATTTTCTTTAGAAGCTGTATTTTTTCTTTCAGCCCTCTTGCCAGCAACGGCACTTCCAGCCACCGCACCAGCCACACCGCCCGAAATACCGCCAGCACTTACCGCCCTTGCAATACGGTGTTCCATACGCCTAGCTCTATGTCGCATAAACAGATACGGTCTGCGGAAAATTCTTCGTCCCATGCTTTGACTGTCATTAGCGTTCAAAGAGAACATACTCATTAAATCGCCCAGCTTCATATAGATACCAGCAAAACATACTATCTGCAAGAACGCCACCATGAAGAACGGATAGTCCGTGGAAATGTTATAAAACATACTGGAAATGCTGAACGCCACCGTTACAATGAGCGTTATTCCTGCCCGTGTCATTATGGTATTAAACACCCTCACGATTGCCTGCTTTGCCATGCTTTCATAGCTCGGTATCATGGAAAGTAGAAAACTGATAGGTAAAAACATTGCAAAGATAATAAAAAGTATCTGGCTGAACAACATCATGCCCGTAAGCAAGAATACAAATATCGTGATACCTAAGTTGAAGAACAGAGGAAGAACACCATGCCTAAACGGTTCACGACCTGCGGTATCGTCAGATTGTTGTTGTCGTTATCTTCGATTTCTGTTTTCACGACTTCCTCTCTAGTTTTCCCATCCTCGTCCTCTGGGCTTGCCGATACAAGAGCTTCACACGGTCTGCCCCGATTTCTTCTGCGTTGCTGTTCCCGAATTGCAGAGTAACCACGGCTGTTCCACTTGAATAGAAAATAAGCTGTCCCGTATCAAGTCCACGCTATCCTTGCCCTCACTGTCAGAATTAGGGAGCATGATTTTGTTCCCAAGTCAAAGAAGCGGTACTGATGTCTGATGAAAATTCATTTATCTTCTTGCCATGCTTTCATAGCTCGGTATCGGAGCAGAAAACATAGGCACATAAATGAAGCGCTGACATCACGTAACAAGAATACCACCACAGGAAGTACCATGATAACCTGCGGTATCGTCAGATCGATTTCTGTTTTCACGACTTCCTCTCTGGTCTTTCCGTCCTCGTCCTCTGGGCTTGCCGATACGAGAGCTTCTACACGGTCTGCCCCGATTTCCTCTGCGTTGCTGTTCCCGAATTAGTAGCCACGGCTGTTCCACTTGAATGGAAAATAGTCCCGTATCAAGTCCACGCTGTCCTTGCCCTCGCTGTCCATGATTTTTGTTCCCAAATCAAGTGAAGCGGTACTGATGTCTGATGAAAATTCATTTATCTTCTTGATGTAGTCGGGGGCATAGGCAATAAAGAAGCAGACAGCACAAACACCACCACAAAGTTGATAACGGCGTGAAGTGCCTTGCTGGATCAGTCCCGTGTAGGCAACATAAACCCCACCACTAAGATAATGAGAAGCAGGAAACCGACATAGAAGCCAGAGCTGGAAAAACCGTTTGCCGTAACACCTGCAAGGGTCTGTATGCTCTTTCCGATACTGTCTGCCATATCGTTAATAAAATCAAGTTTATAGGCTTCCTGCACCACATAGCCCGTTGCATTGCTTAAATAAAGGCTTATCGTCCAGACAAAGTTGGTAATACAGTAAAGCCCGTACTGCACCGATTTTCCGATACCGTCCAGCCAGTTCCACGGCAACCACGACCAGCTATTATCTACATAAAAATCAAGCTGGTAGTTGGAAAGGGGATATTTTGAGTAAAGATTTTCTGCGTTTATGGTATCGTCCACAAGCCCCGTCGCATGAGCCACCGTCCCCAGAAGTGAAAGCAGGATAAGGGAGAGTGCCACCACGAACAGAGCCATTTTGAGAAAGTGGAAAATCTTCTTTTTTGTGAACGCACCTTTTATCCTTTCTTTCATCACTCCACCTCATTTCTCTGTACGGGCGGTCTGGTATCAAAGGCGTGTAGCAGTTCTTCAAAGACTGGGTGTATCTGTACCACACCGACACGCCCGTATAAGTCCTGCAATAAGCATTGTCCGTTCTCCAAATCACGAAGCCGTTTCTGGTTGTTTTCGTCGTCCTTGTCGATACCGAAAAATTCTAAGGTCTGTTTTATCTCGTTGATGTCAGTAGAACGAAAGGCAAATTTCAAGCCGATATTGTTTTTCAGACTTTCCTTTGACACGTCGCCAGAAGATTGTGTAACGAAATAAACGCCTGCCTGCATAGCTCGTCCAGCACGAACCAGCTTATTTGATAAGGTTTCTCCTTGTGCCACATTTAAGAACGCCCACGCTTCGTCCAAATCTACAATCTTAAAAATACTTCTGTCCGAATGGATAAAATCAAGGGCAAAGGTACTAATCACAATCAGCATAGACACCGACAACAATTCAATGGTCGTGTATTCCTCAAAAGTGGTATCTTTATCTGGCAGTACAAGGTCGCTACTTGAATGATATTGAGCTGGTTATCAAGGCTGATAGCATTTTCCACCGTACCGTCTGAAAACAGCAGGTGTGCAAAGTCGTAGTCCGTGAAGCTGTCGATATGGTCTGCGATATTTCTTGATATGGGCGTATCTTCACGGCGTAGCTCGTCTATCACATGGAGCAAGCCCCGACTGTCGCTCTGGGTAACGGAACGAACCGCTTTACGAAGTACGGGGAATTTTTCACCGTCCCTAGAGGAAATACCCGTAAGGAATGTCAAGATGTCGATTGCCAGACTTTCAGCGTCTTTTACATTCTTCATAATCACGAATGGGTCAAGAAGTCCTGCATTGTCCTTGTCGCTGGTAAGATTTACGATATTGATTTCATGGGCTATCTCTGGAAGCGTTTCTTTCCAGTTGCCACGCTCGGCTTTGGGGTCTAAAATGACTGCTTGACCGCCAAACAGCACCGCATAATATACCAGAAGATTGTTACAGAACGATTTTCCACCGCCAAGCGAACCGACAAAAGCAGACGCTAAAGCGTTGGTAACTGTACCTTTTACACCTTGACTGGCAAGGGACGGTTGCAGGTACACATTTCTTCCCGTATCAACAGAATAGCCCATATAGATACCCGTAGTTTCCCCTAACTGCTGGGTCGCTCCAAAGCCAAGCCCAGCTAAAAAATCTGATTTTACATACTGCACATAGTCATTGATATATCGCTTGCTGGCAGGTAAAAATTCAGAATGAAGCCCCAGCATATCCCCAGCAGGACGCACCAGCTTTACATTGAGGTCGTCGTAAAAGTCCTTGACTTCATCACAACGGCGTTTCAGCTCGTCAAGATCGGGTGCAGACACCCGTATGACGTAGCTTAACTTATACATACTTTCTTTGCTCTGGTCTAAATCCGTTTCCAGCTCGTCCACGCTGTCTAATGCGTCCACCACATTTGAGCTGGTTTCACTTCCTGCTTGATAGGCGTGATTGTCAAGGTCTTTCAATTCCTTTTTCTTGTTGCGGACGGTTGTTAATGCTTTTCGATTTCTCCACGATTTCTACATTCATAGAAGTATCAACGGGGAATGTGAATTGCTGTTGCTGGAAATAGAAGATTTCACTTGACGGAAAATCAAGCTCGCCTACAATCGCATTGACGGTAAAGTAGGACACATAGCTTTCCTTGTCCTCATGTTCCAATCGTAAATACCGCTGGCTTTCCTCAATCACACACCTTGTCGGACGGATAAGGTCGTAGTATTTTATCAGCGTTTCTTTGTTCAATTTCTTCTTTGGTAGCTGGTACTCATAATCTTCATAGGCGATACCGTCCCTGCCGTAAAGATGTTCCATGAGATACCCAAAATCATGGATTTCCAAGCGACGCACCTTAAAGCGACGGGAGATTTTATTTTCCAGTAACTTTTCCATTTTCATGTAACGGTTGATTTCATCATTCGGCATGGAAACAAAATCATTCATCAGCGTGTGGTTCACTTCATGGAGAAATTCCGTGAACGTCAGCCACGCCGATTTTTTGATGTTCTTCAGATTGAGCTGTTCTTCCGTAACCATGAGCTTAAAGCCAAGAAAAAAGCGGTAGTCCACTTGATTGTCCCCAATCATAGATACTAACGCTTCGGTCTGTTCGTCTATCTTCTGATAGGCAACTTCCTTTAATTTTCCAGTTACCAGTTTCTTTGACTGCTCCTGCATACTTCGGATTGAGCTTTCTGTGGCAATCTGCAACGCATGAATTTTACCCTCACGGGACTGTGCGATAAGCTGTCGGAAACTGTCATGCACGATAAATTTCTGCTCTGCGGATAGAAAGAATAGTTGTACGGTATCAGCTCATAGTAGGCGAACACCTCATTGTCCTTGTTCCAGACAAGGTTATTGTCAATATATTTTATCGGGAACATAGTTCACACTCCTTACTGCCGTGATTGTTTCATTCAATATCTGCTTATGCAGTTTTACGGCTTTTCCTGCATAAGTGATTTTTGGTCGCAGGGCATAGGTTATCTGTGATTTCAAAAAGCTGTACGGCTTCTTTCCGTCAAAGGTTTTCTGCGACATGAACCAAGTGAGAGCAACGGGAATACCAAAGTATTTGAGAAATGCTCCCTCAATCATGGAAAGTGGGGGAATATCCCCAAACAGAATGATGATAAATTCTGTAATCACAAACCATGTAATCTGTGTAAAAGTAACGGGAAAGGGCAAGTTAAAGTCATTGATTGCATACAAGACTTTTTCCACGTTCCAGATACCCGTGTAGCTTTTAATCTTTTTCAAGTTCTTTCAGCTCCTTTCAAAATAGAAAAGGACAGCCATTTTCAGACTGTCCCTTAAAAGAGAAATACGCTGTCAGTAGCAACAATGCTTGTCGCTGATCTTCCAGCGTTAATATGGTATCTCGCACATACCTCGGCTTGTTTCAATAAAGCAACCGCCCATATCCAAATCTCGCCCGTAGGCTTCATAGTCAATGTAATTCTGTAAGCTGGGTGGAATGTCCCCAAGTGCCTGCAATTCGTCTATGTAGTAGTAGGCAACATCTGTCATGGTTTCACAGTCGGGATAATAGTAAATATCGTCCTTATGTTCCACGACTTCTTCCAGCGTCCCATAGTGGCTGATAAATTCGTCCAGACACTCTACGATATAGTCGGGAAGTTCCTCTATCATTTCATACATCTCATTGAGTTCTTCAATGGAAACATACTCGCCAATCGCAATGGGGAAGTTGTCGGTATCATGGATAGCGTATTCCTCATACTGTTCATTCAAGCCGATTTTTTCTTTTACATCTTCCTCGTCAATGGGAAATGTGAACCAAGCACCGACTAAATAGCCCTCATTGTATTTGCCAAGATTAGCAATATAAACCGCCATATCATCAATCATAAGCACCACCTCATTTCCTACTCTGGCAGTTCAAAGATACCGTGTTCTGTTACTAAAAATTTCCCGTGTTCCTGCAAGTGAGAAGCGTAGGCTTCAAAGTCAAAGTAATATTCTTGACAGTCCTCGGATAAATGCTTAAATGTCGGGTCGTTCATCAGCTTTTGCCTTGCAACATCTATCATGCTTTTGCAGTCGGGATAAACCGTAATCACGTTCCTGCAAATATAAAGTGCTTCTAAATTCTCAAACACCGTAAGTAGTGATACATATTCTTCCTGCATATCACTTGAAAGCTGGCGGTACATAAAATCTAATTCGTTGAGCTGGTACACGCTTGTATGTTCGTGGACTTCATCAGCATAAGGCAACACCTTTTCGATAATACGGTAATCCCCACTTTCTGCACCGATACCTAACTTTTCTTCAAACTCGGCAACATCTATCGGCAGTTCAAACCAGTATGATATTGTTTCTTCGCCAGTTGTTCCTTTCGTTTCCACCAGCACCCTTGTTTCCTGCATTGTTCCTCACGTCCTTTCTGTTGTTTCATCACATCTTTTAAGGTCTGGTACGACATACCAAACACATACTTTGAAAAATCTTCTAACTGTTTTTCTTCATAGTCGGCAGGGTTCAGTCGTTTCATTTCCTGCCACACCTTACGCTTGTAAGAGGGCAGGTCGGAAATGTATTCACAGCCGATCCTTTTGCCTATCCTCCTTAAAAATATTTCATCACTCCAATCTGATTTTAGGTAAGAAAAAAGCAGTCAATCCTAAGACTAACTGCTTTATGTATATGGATATAATTTGAAAATTTTAAAACCAGTTTATTTTTTTCAGTCCTAATACCAGCTATAATTGCAAAAATATTCGGTAGGAATTTAATGATTTTTTGTTATCAATTACCCCCCAGATACTCAAAATACCCCGTATTCAATAAAATAGGTTGACTTTTTTTTGTTTCTTTTTTATAAGTAATGTTTTACTTTATTTAATGAACAAAATGTTAGTACATTTCCCATAATATAGAAACACTCAAAATATTCCTAAGTCATTGTTTCAACCACATATAACCATCCTAATTTTTTCATATCTCATAACAGTTGTTCTTTTTTCCAATTATAGCACCCATACATCAGCCCCACAATAAAATTTTATGCACCGATAATCTTATTGAACAGCTCTAACAGTACATCTTTCACACCGCCAGCATTGAATACCAAGCCGACAGCAATCAAGGCAACTACCAAAAGCCGATAAGTTTGGAAAACTCACGCTTGAACCCTAAGTAGATACCGATAACCACAATCGCCATAAGCACTAAGCTCTGTGCGTTTGATAAAAACCATTGATACAAATTTTGTCCGAAATTCATTTAATTGTCCTCGCTTTCTTTTAATTGTTTCATTTCATAGTCAGCTTCTTTGCCGACATTCAAAATACACATCAAGACTACACCGATACCCATTCCCATAGATACCAGCAGGAAAGTCTTTTAATAATACCCACATTTTTTATCACTCCTAACTTTCTACTAAATCTTTTGCAGGGGTCGTCTGCTGTTTGATTATCATTTCATGCTTTTCTGTGAGCTTTGCCTGCTGTTCGATTGTTTCCATGTAGTCTGTACCGTTTCCCTTATCAATCTTTTTCAGCATTTTCAAGGTCGGTGCTACCTGCCGTTGTACCCAACGCAACGTGCGGTCTAAGGTGTAAGGCTCTGGCTTTGTCGTCAGCTTCAAGCTCTGTCTGTTATCGCCGATAAACCAAGCCCAGCGGTCATTGAGTTTCCAGTCATTTTTTCGCTTGTCTGGTTCTTCATCAACAAACCGCACATACTGGTTGATGATAGAAAAGGCGGTCTGCTCTGCGTCATAATACGTCAGCAAATCTCGTACTGCATAATAGGCACGTTCATTCCGTAGCCGTATCTCAAAACGGTTGATAATGTCGGCTTCTTCCAGCGGTGTCCCGAACTTGACGTACTGCTCATAGTCCTTTTCATAGATACAGAAATACACATCTGATTTCAGCGAACCAAGATAAAGGGTACGTCCCATATATTCTCTGTCGTCCTCTCTGTGCTTGATAAGCTCGCCCGACTGGACTTTCCGATATATTCCCGTTTCCTGCATTTTTCCGCAAGCTCTGGAATATCCAAAATGCCCATATGGTCGTTGATGTCGATACGCTTCATAACACCACCGTCTACGATCCATATCATACCAGCCTTTCCTGTGCCAGCAAGTAACTTTCAAACTGTCGGCAACCTCGCCCCTTTAACTCTAAAAGGACACCCTTTTCTTCGTCAGCCGACGTATAGATAAAGATGTCCCCTAAAGAATAATGCTCCGTATAACTGTAATGTCCGTAATCTTCATGGAGCATATAATTGATATTCAATTTTAATATATCTTTGATGATGTGCTGTATATCCAGCGTGGGAAAACGAATTTTCACATAATCAAACAGCATGGTAAGCGGTGCTTCTGGATTGAACCTTGCCAGTTCTTTATGTAGAGTTTCCAAAAGCTCCTTTGACGGCTTCATTTTTCCACTTTCTATCTTGTTGAGATATTCCCTTGTGATACCAGAAGCCACCGCCAGCCTGCCTTGTGAGATACCGTAAGCAATCCGTTTCTCCCGTAATTCTTTTATCCATTGTTCTTCATTCAGAACCATACCCCCAATCTGTAAAGTGTGAAGTTTTTTAAGGCGACTTCACAGCCGATTTTTACTAGGAAACCATGCCAGAAGCCTTATGTTTCCTATGTTTTTTGTCTATTGTCTATTTGCAAACGTACCCCTCTGTTAGATACCGAGGGGTTTTACCTGCTGGCGTGGCTTACGCCACACCAGCAACGGCTAGTCCGTGCCGTCGCCTTTCGCTTCGCACGTCGCCGTCCCGTCCTGCCTTGCGTTATTCGATTACCAGCGTGAACGCTTCTGGATCATCAACAATGTTGTATGAACCGAGCGTGTCCGCTGTCTGTGTATATCGGAAATGAAACAAAGGCTTTTGTCCTTTCATGGAAAAACGGGAACGGTACACCGTACCATATAAAGCGTTGGGCTTTGCCACATCATAGCTGAACAGAGTAGAAGCAAAATCATTCTCCCTGCATTTTTTGATGATTTCCTCTGCACACTTTTCTTTATCTGTAATGATAAGACGGTTGAGCGTAAAGGTAACGTGTTCTTCATGGAAATTTTCTGATGAAGTCCCCATACTTCCTACTACATCAATCTCACGTCCCCATTGCAGATAGGAAACCGCCACTCCCAGCACAAAAAGTACCGTGATTGTTATTATTTTTCTCTTTTTGCACATACTGTTACTGTCCTTTCTTGTAGGGTGTATTATAATACAGTCTACGGTAATACATCTTATTTATCAATACAGTTGTATCTTATAATTCAAAGAAAAGACGAGGTACAGCGTATGCAGGTATATATTGATTTAGAAAATCTTTTGAAAGAGAAGAATATCAGCAAAAACAAAGTCTGTGAAGCGTGTAAATTACAGCGGACACAGCTTAATAACTATTGCAAGAACAAAGTTTCCAGAATTGACCTTACAATCCTTGCAAAGCTCTGTGATTTTCTGGAATGTTCCCCAAACGACATATTGAAATTGAAGTAGGACTGTCAGCTTTCGTTGCTTGCAGTCCTTTTTTCTTCCAGCCTGCCGATTTCTTGTAGAAAATCATGTCCTTTCGGGACTAAAGGCGTGTAAAATTCACTTATAACACTTGTTCCCACATCACAATAGCCACGCCCCTTGATACGCTTCTGAAAAAACTGCTTTTTCACATCTGAACCGAACAGCATACCGTAACCTAATTCGCTGATACGCCCCAATCCCACACGGAAATTGAAGTTATCTCTGATACCGTCCGAGAAATATTTTGCGTCTGGACGCTGACAGGCAACGATAAGGAAATAACCTGCTTGTCGTCCTAACATGACGATTTTCTTTAACTGGCTAAGTAGGCTCACGCTTTCTTTTGTCCCCAGCATTTCAAAAAATGCCACATATTCATCAAAGATAAGAAAGCAGGGTGGCAGTCCCAAATAGGCGTAGTTTTCGCCCGTCTTATAGTTCGGGTGTCGCTTCATTTCCTCGCTTCGCTGTACCATGCCCTCATAAAAGGCATTGACGCAATCAATCATTTCTTCTTTGGTGTGATACACATTTCCCATAACTGTCCCCAAGTCTGCTAAGTCCGCATTTTTCGGGTCTAAGACGTAAAGGACAGCGTTGGTATGCAGTAGGGCTTCAATGAGCGTCAGCAGAAAATAAGTTTTACCGCCACCCGTCCCACCAGCGATAAGAGCGTGAGGGAGTGCGTCATATTCCCAGACAAGATTTTTCATCAGCCTAAGACTGCCGTTTTCTGCCCGTACTTCATCAATGGTAATACGGTTCGCTATCATATCATAAAGCAGGGTATATTCGATATAGCCGTCGTGCAGGGTCTTGTCGGTCAGTTCACAATACAAGCCACTTTCCAATTTATCCTCTAACCGTAAAAGCTGGTCTTGATATTTCCCCAGCGTAATTTCACAGCGGATATGAAGCAGTCCCTTTTCCATTTGATAATAAATCTTTGGAAACCAGACGATTTTTTCCCTTGATCTGCTTTGCCGGTCAGTAAAAAAACCGCTGTCTTGTACGGTATCGGCTTCATACCACTTATTTTCCAGTACCATTCTTGCCAGCTTTTGACGGTGCAGGAGCTTCTTGAAACTGTCGTAACAGAAGCGGTAATATAGAAAAGCGACCAATGCACAAACACCCGTCGCTATCAATATGGTTATGAAGTTGTAAGGGGAGAGCGTCAAGCCGTTTTCTAACAAGCTGAAATGCTCCCAATCAGTACGCATAAGCTGTTTGATATTGAGTAGCAAAAGAACCGCCACGAATACCACCAGAAGCATCCCTATGGAAAAGTGGTAGACAAGGTGCTTGTCGCTGGCTCTGATACGGTGTCCTTTATTCCAAATCTTACGCATAAATCAATCACTCCTTTCTGGGTACGAAAAAAGCAGTCAATCCTAAGACTAACTGCTTTGTGTGTATGGATATGAAGTTTTGCAAATGGGAATTTTATATTACTTTTAATGCAATTTCTAGTATCAACGAAAAAATACAAATTGATAAAATAATGATAACTATTTCAACATTTCCTAGTGATATAAAACATTGAAAAATCAGCATAATTCCTACTAATAATATAGCTGTTCCCTCAATTCTTGAATGTAGCTTTATGTTTTTTACCCCATTATATCTTTTGATAAGGGGCAATTTACCTTTGATAATACTGAATACCCCTAAAACCACCATTATATTACCTAGTATTAGCCCTATCATATTTACCACCTTTTCTAAATCTTTAATTTTCAGTTCTATAAATCGAAATTTTCTTGTTTAAATTTATCTTTGAAAAAGCCAATTAAAATTAAAGCAATACCAAGAATTGCAACTGGTATATAAATAATATTAGGTATATGATAAACAAATCTATCAATTCCAGACATAGCAATATAAATAATTATTCCCACACAAATTAAAATGTTTTTATCTTTCATAGCTGGTCTCCTTTACACCTTATTATTTGTCCGTTTCTTCATACCCATATTATAACAGTTCCATATATCCGCTACAATGAAAATCTATTCAGTAAGCCTATTTTTTCGGCTGTCCCTGCGGTGTATGGTTCTGTGGACTGCCTGCGTTCTGATTGCCTTTATTTTTCAACACAATATTCTCTGCCTTTACATACCAGTCCACATCTGCACCCGTATAAGTCTTTCGTGATACCGTATCGGCTACTGGATTGACAAGCTCCACAACTGCATTGTACGGAAATTCCCTTAACGGTACTTCTGGCGGTACAGACACGGGGATAATTCCACCATGCAGACTGCACTTCAAATCATAGATACGCTTTTTAAGCTGGGTACTCGGTGTCCCGTCCTCATTCTGCAAGAACACATCACGCACCGCTGTAAATTTTAATTCTCCAAATGTTTTCTCTTTGTCAATAACAAACCCGTTTGATAATCTCATAAATTCTTCACTCCTTTACTTTTCTTCAACTGCTACAATATCATCAGCAAGCAACACATAATCGGTATGTCCCATATCCCCGATTGCGTAACCTCTGCCATATAACTTCGGATTGACAAGTTTTACTTTCTGCTCATACTTGAACTTCTTTTCGCCAGCCTGCACGGGAATTTCCACGACAACATTTTCCCCTCTCTGCACATCTGAATAAAGGTTGTAGCTTCTTCTTGCGAAAACTCTACGGTTATCTTTATCTCTGTCAAAAACATGGTCGCTTTCGCCTGCAAATTCAAGAGTTCCAAAAGACTGTGCCATATCTGGCACGACATATTTCATTTCCATATTGTTTTACCTCGTTTCTTTCTATTTTTGATAAATTGATTGTGATTTCTTATTCTGGCAGTTTGGGAAGTACCAGCAATCCCACAGATAGTAAAGGGTAAAATCAATGCTTCGCACCCTTGACTATCCGTGTTCTTGCAGGTCGTAAGCAGACAAGCCAGAATAAGCAAAAGTCTGCCGTTTGACAGCTTCGGCGGAGAGCGTGATTTTTCTTTCCTCATACCGTTACCGCCTTATGATTTCTTCATTTTACGGCGTTTGTAGAAGAAGATACCTGCCAGTCCAGCACCAGAAGTCATAAGAAGTGCAAGCAGTCCGTAAAGGTTGGTGTTATCGCCCGTTTTGGGACTGTCGCTCGGTCTGCTAGGCTTTTCTGGTGTCTGTGGTGTTTCGGGTTCTTCTGGGACTTCTGGTTTTTCCTTAAAGGTAATCGTCTGTCCCTTGTCCTCAATGTCCTTATGCTCGGTAACTTTCTTCGGCTCGTCTGGATTGCTTAAATCGTACAATTCTTCAAAAGTTACAAGCTGTTTGCCGTCAAGGGAAGTAGCGTCAAAGGTAAAAGCAACTTCCACTTTCATAGTTTCGCTGTCAGCAGTAAAGGTATAATCACTTTCCACACGTTTTCCATTGATAAGAAGCTCGGCGTTTTCTTCTTTCAACATCTGCCAGCCCACAAGTTTGTACTGTGTACCGACTTCTAAGCCCTCTAAAGTTACGGTATCAATGATTGTTACCTCTTTTCCAGCTTCAATCTCTTTGTTGCCGTCCTTGTCGGTAGCAGTCGTATGAATTTTGATGATACGCTCTGTGATAAGTACGGTTTGCCCGTCGTCCTCAATGTCCTTGTGTTCTGCAACTTTCACGGGTTCGTCTGGATTGCTGAAATCATACAATTCTTCAAAAGTAACAAGGTTTTTGCCACCTAAAGCAGACGCATTGAATGTATAAGAAATTTCTACTTTCATTTCTTTATCATCAGCGACAAAAGTATAGTCATTTTCCACACGTTTTCCGTCAATGATAAGCTCGGCATTTTCTTCTTTTAACATCTGCCAGCCTTTCAACTGATACTTTGTGCCTTTTGTAAGTCCGTCTAATTTGACAGTATCAACGATTGTTACCTCTTTTCCTGCAAGGATAGTCTTTTTGCCGTCCTTACTGGCCGCTGTGGTATAAATAGAGATTTTTTTTTCGTATTCATCAGTCAGCGTTCCTAAATCAATCACAAGATTATTTCTTGATACCACGATTTCAAAAGGTGGGATAAGTTCAAAGCCTTTGTTACTATCAGAGCGTAATTCTTCAATGATATAGGTATCATAAGGTAATGCACCCTTGCTGTCGTCTGGTTCAGAAGTTCCAAACCACACACCGTCCTCGCTGGTCTTTCCTGCGTTGGTATTGTGCTTATGAGAAGCCCAGTCAGCAGAAGTGGAGAATTGCCCGTTATCATCAGTTACCACTACATGATTTTCGCCCGTTGTCTTGCTTGTGATCCTAAAGGGAATATCAGCAAGACGCTTGTGTGTGCCTGCACCGATTTTTACACCCTCAATATCCCCACGCTTAATCTGATTGTAGATAGAATGGGCTTCGTCGGTTAAGTCCACGATTTTTCCATTTTCTGTGATTGTAAAATCAATCGGTTTTGCACCGTCAGTTAAGTAACCGTCGGGAGCTTCACTTTCAACGATACGGAAATTTCCGTAAGGTAAAAGGTCGGAAGAAGTAGAAGCGACACCCTCAATATCGGTACGAATTGTCTTTACCACTTCATTTTTCTTGTATAACTTGCCCTCAACCAATACCGCATTATCATTTAAGGAAATGATGTCAAAAGCAGTATCTTTCAAGGTAGCACTTCCTTGTGGCTTTGTATTGCCCGTTTCTAAATCTCGTTTCTGAATTTTCACACCGCCACGGATAACCTTGTCAGATACGGAAAACTGGTTACTTCCAGATAGTACGGCAAGGTCGCCGTCCTCGGTAATCTGTGTTACATATAAGCCTTTTATCTGTTCGGACTTATCGCCAGCCTGCATATATGCACCGTCTAACAAGTAGCCGTTTGGAGCTTTTGTTTCCTCAACGGTTAGTGTCCCAAGTGGAAGAACGGCTTTGCCCTCCTGCATATAGAAGCTGTCGCCAGACACCTTGTATGCGTCCGCTAATTTTGTGATGTAGTGAGTTGTCCCGTCGCTGTCTGTTTCAGCGATTGTCTTTGTAACCCATGTACGATTAGCTTCGGCAGGGAGATTGTCTTTATTATAGAAGCCAGCATAATACTTCCATGTAAATTCCGCACCTGCTAAAGAAGCGTTCCCCTGCGGATTGTCTTTCTGTGTTTCCATATCTATTTTGAAAAGCTCAATCAAAGTGTCTGTTACTTTTGGTGTATCTGATACTTTCAAGGTTGCTGTTTCGCCAGCTTTGATTGTCAATGAATAGATTGTTTTATCCACTTTATATCCTGCTGGTGCGGATAATTCCTTGATATAGACTGTGCCAGCCGTTACCTCTGCAACATCTGTATTTCCGTTTTCATCAGTCGTAAGGGTGGCAAGCTGTTTCGTGCAGTCCTTATCAGAAAAGACACCGTATGTTGCACCAGCAACAGAGTAATTCCCGTTACCGTCTGTAATGCTGGTATTACTGGAAGTCTTTTGCAGTTTCGCATTTCCAACATTCAGTTTCGCCCAGAATTGCCCTAATTCCTGCCCCTCGCCAGAGTAGATATAACCGCCACATTCATAGCGTCCTTTATTCTCTTTGACAAAGGCTTTTGCACCAGAGAAAACTTCGTCCTGCGTAGCCTTTGGAATTTCATTATAAGAAGCTCGCACGTTATCACATTGCCAGCCAAGATGTACGCTCAATCTCTGCCAGACTACACATTGTTCCAACAGATAGACTTGTTTGTAGTTCAATTCCTTGTGAGCTTCGCCATACTGTTTGACATACTCTAAGGATAACGCCACATCTGAAATCTGGTCTGCACTCATGCGTGAGCTTGCGTCAGCTCTGGTCTTGTAGCCATTCTTAAAATCTGTATTGATGTCAATACAATAGGCAGTTTCGCCCTCGACTTTCATATAGCCCTCATTGAATGTCGAACCGATAGAACCGTCATTCATTACTTTTTCAATGATACCGACACGCTCGGCACTTTCTGTCCAGTATTGCTTGCTTTCTGCATGAACGGGTGTAGTCGGTAAAGCAGTAACGACAGTTGCAAGAGCTAAGAAGCCCGTACACAATCGTTTCCATGTCTTTTTCATAAATCTAATGCTCCTTTCATTTTGGGTATAAAAATAGACGCTCATTTCTGAACGTCTACATTACTGAAAGGCTTGTCCTCTCACACATATTCTATTTTAATAGGTACAACAGTTGCCTTTCTCCTTGTATTTTCGTTGTTTTCATCACTTGCGTTATCTACAACCTCCATGCCCCGGGTCAATTACAATAACGGTGGAATTAGTGTTTTTGCCGGTATTTTTTGCAAGAGCACAGACACCTCTTCCGAGGTAGAAGGACAGAATAAAGAGAGCTAAAATAAGACAGTATTTGTTTTTCTTAATAATGTACATATATTTTTTCATATAAGATACCTATAAAAAACCCGATGCACATAGAAGGCATCGGGTGTGTTTGTATATTATATGATTGGCTGATATCATTTATAACCTATAAAAGGTACTGAGTTAGACTGTAGCTGTAAAGGTACGGCCTCTTTCAGTAAGCCTTAAGCAATCAGTTCAGATATTTGATAACAGTATCCCAGACAGATGAATTCTCAAAGCCAAGCTTCCAGAATGCTGCACCGGCGAGCTTATTGTCGTCGACGAGCTTGAGCCTGTTCTCTAAAGATGTATTGTCCTCGAGCCATACCTTGTACAGCTTGTTGGATACAGACCACTCAGCGTAGTTCTGACCGGATTCCTCATCAAGAGCAGCAGTGGCATTGTTTGTGGCAAGCTGTGCTGCAGCTGCGTCCATACTATATACCTGTGAGGCAACAGTGTACTTTGACTGATCCTCGGTATCGGTTACGGCATCATCGTCCTCCTTTGGAGTGAGCTCCCATATTCTGGTATAAAAAGGCATGCCGAGAATAATCTGGTCAGCGGGAACCTCCTTCAGAGTGGATTCAACACCCTCAGTTACCCACGGAATGGAAGAAACTGAGCCGGCATCAGAGCCCTTATAGTGTTCATCGTATCCCATAATCACAATATAATCGGCAAAGTTTGCCATATCAGAGCGATTGAAGAACTTGTTGAAGCTGGCAGGTACTGTGACATCAACTGAAAGTGATATACCGTTATTGTGACACTTTATGGCGAGCTCTCTGATAAACTCGATGTAAGAGTCTCCATATGCTGCTTCTGTGATATTTTCAAAGTCAATATTTACACCATCAAGCTCATAGTTAAATGCAGCCGACATAATCTGATTGATCAGGGTAGTTCTCGTGGATGTATGTGTGAGCACATATGCTGCATCTACATCAGTATTTTCAAAGTTGCTGAACAGTCCCCATACTTCGATGCCCTGGGAATGGCAGTAGCTGACATAATCCTTGCTTGCTATATCTGCCAGATTACCATTGTTGTCATTTAAATAAAACCAAGTTGGTGACATTACATTTATGCCCTTGGTTGATGAAATTACCTGGGGCACTTTACTGTTTGCTGACTGGCTTGTTACCTGATTCCAGGCAAGACAGATATCCTTATCCTTCTTGATATGCGTAAAGGTCTCTTCCTCATAGTCAGGATTCGTAAGCTTAGTTTTTTTGCTCTCGGACAGAGCCTTGCGCTTTATATATCCAATAACACCATCCTCAGTGGCAACCTTATCCCATTTGTCACCGGAATCAAGAATAGTAATCTTGTCATCCTTTTTCACCTCTTTTAGAATAGGGCTCTTTATGCCGCCCTTCACGCGGATCTGGGTAGACTTGCTGACAGTGGCACTGTCTATTTCATCCCATTTGCTTGTGATGACGATGCGTGCCGGGTCATCATATGACTTAAAGGTGATATTGGAGTACTGTTTTACATAGTCTAAAGCGATAAGCGCAGAGTCAGAGGTGGCTTTCACGATCGGATAGCCAAAGTCATTGGTCTGCTTGGTGACACTGTAGCTATTGCTGTCAGCCGCCGCTGAGATGATATCAGATGCGGTTGTGTAAAGAAGCACATTCTCATTTGCATCCCAGTAAAATCTGGAATTTAATGAGTCGTGAACAAATTTGTAATCAACGTATATTTTTTTATCTATTATTTTAGCCTTGTAATCGGATAGCTCATTATCTACAATGAGAGCAGCCTCATCATCAGAAGAGATATTGAAATACTCTTTAAGATCCTCTGTCTTTTTCGTAGGGGTGTATTTATTGATAAGAGCAGTTATACCCATTATTATTACAACGAGGATAATAAGTCCGGTTACTATAAGTGCAGGCAATAATTTCTTTTTCATGTGTAAAAATCCTTTCCTATTATTTGGTGTCGAAATTGCTTAAGCTAATTATACCATTGTGAAATAGCATATTCAAATAATATGAAATAAATTTGTAATAAATTAAGAAATTTGTTTATGCATTTTGGCGCGGAAGGAGCAAAAGCTTCCCCCGCGCACATACCTTTTCTTTTTAAAATATGTCTTTTGGTTGTCTTTTTGCATTTAAACGGGGTAAAGGACCAAAAATATGCTGACATCGATTTCTTGTATAATTGAGAAAAAATGATATTAATCATTAATTATTGATAGTTTATAGAAATTGATATTTCCGGAGCTTTCCACACCCAATTTAATTGCTGATTTTTAGTTTCGTTTAATTTGATAAAATATCTGTAAAAATTCCAATATATAAATATAGTTTATTCTTCTATAAAAATACCTCCGTCTATATATACTGATTATGAGTAAAAACTGATAAGTAACAAATGGTCCTATGTCATGAAGCGCTCTGTGGCATTAAAAGTATAAGCCCTCCGAAGGCTTCGGACATAAAATTGATAAACAGCTGGTTAAAGATGTCATTTTGCATCGTGATATTAATTCCTTTCTGATATCTTATCCAGAGTGCCAAACAGGCTGGTATTGATGAGGAACGGGTCCTCTAAGTAAGGAAAGCCTACCACCGGATACTTAAAATGTTTATGGTTAATTGTCTTTTTCTTTTCCACGAGATTAAACAATATTTTTACGCTTTCTGAATCAGTTATTTTGTTT
>PVMM01000294.1_pt1 | contig 53608 bp, 53 predicted proteins | sample 1853381 | NCBI WGS metagenome assembly PVMM01 (sample SAMN08533509, study PRJNA380276) | Human gut metagenome, whole genome shotgun sequencing project. | isolation source: participant 1, synthetic long reads | host: Homo sapiens | collected 2017 | reverse complement strand
TAGCATGTATATCCAGTATTTTCAATAGTGAAATTTTATTTTTCCTTCCCCTTTTCAGACAAAATATTCTGCGATATACAGCACGTTATGAACCGCCGTAATATATTGCGGGGAGTAGCGCAGTCTAACTTATCCGCACCGCCCGCCGCATTGATATCTCACGCAGTTTTGTGTTATACATTCGCAGTTTCACTCTCTATAATACATGAAACGCAGATTCCTTTCACTTTTTTTCAAGATTTTTTGAAAAAAGTTTTCGGGGGAGAGGAAGAACCCCACCGTCATTGCTGCGCAATGCCACCGCCCCTAATAGGGGCGGCCTTGGCAAAACCATAAGGCTTCACGAAATGCCAAGGGCCCCCCTACTAGCGGGGGCTGTCGCCGCAAGGCGACTGGGGGGTTCCCCCACCAAAAAACGCCCCCATCACTCAAAGGAGCAATGGGGGCGCTTTACCATATTACAATGGGTTCCGCTTATTCAGCCTTGGGGGCCTCGGGAGCCTTTGCCTCCTCAGCCTTTGCGGCGGGCTCTGCCGGAGCGGCAGGAGCGGCAGCGGGCTTCGGAGCCTGCTTCACCACGGGCTTGGGGGGATTCGGATCGTCCTTCAGCGGGAAGAGGATGATGTGCTTGGGGCACTTCTGGGCGCACATGCCGCAGCCCTTGCACTTGTCGTAGTCCACACGGGCCACGCCGTCCACAACGTGGATGGCATCGAACTTACAGGTACGCTCGCACATGCCGCAGGCAATGCAGGAAGTGGTGCAGGCCTTCATGGCAACGGGGCCCTTATCCTGATTGGAGCACATGACCACGGGCTTGCGGGGGCCGCCTGCGTCGATCATAATAACGTGCTTGGGGCAGATGTTGGCGCAGGCACCACAGCCGGTGCACTTGTCCTTGTCCACCTTGGCCACGCCGTCCACAATGTGGATGGCATCGAACTTACACACCTTGGTGCAGTCGCCCAGGCCGATGCAGGCAAAGGTACAGGTCTTGGGGCCGCCGTACAGGGTGGCAGCAGCGGCACAGGTCTGGATGCCCTTGTACTCGTAGCTGGGCTTGCAGTGCTCGGAGTTGCCCTGGCACTGGACCACAGCCTTCTTCTCCACGGCGCTTGCCTCACCGCCCATGATCTTGGCAATGGCGGCAGCAGCCTTGGGGCCGCCGGGGGCGCACTTGTCGCAGGGAACGCCGTCCATAACAACGGCCTTTGCGTAGTCGGCACAGCCGGCGTAGCCGCAGCCGCCGCAGTTTGCACCGGCCAGGCAGGCAGAAACTTCTTCAATACGGGGGTCTTCCTCAACCGCCATGAACTTTGCGGCCAGCACCAGAACAACGGCACCGATCGCGCCCACGATGGTACAGAGGATCACAGCAGATACAATATTCATAATCCTGTTCCTCCCTTACAGCGTCACGTTGAACAGGTTTTCGACGAGGCCGCCGAAGCCCATAAAGGACAGGCTGGTGATGGCTGCTGCGATCAGGGTGATGGGCAGGCCCTTGAAGGGTGCCGGGGGATCGCAGGCTTCCACACGCTTGCGCACGCCACTGAACATGACCATGGCCAGCATAAAGCCGACACCTGCACCCACGGCACAGACCAGAGCCTCAATGTAGGCAGCGGCAAAGCCAAGGGTAGCAACGTCTGCGCCGTAGTCGTCCACGACCAGAATGGTCACGGCCAGCACGCAGCAGTTGGTGGTGATCAGGGGCAGGTAAACGCCCAGAGAATTGTACAGTGCAACAACATACTTCTTCAGGAAGATCTCGATGAACTGCACCAGCACTGCAATGACCAGGATGAACACGATGGTCTGCAGGTAGCCCAGGTCAGCGGGGTTCAGAATGAAGATCTGGATGGGGAAGGTGACAGCCGTTGCCACCAGCATAACAAAGATAACAGCGCCGGACATACCAATGGAGGAATCCAGCTTCTTGGAAACGCCCAGGAACGGGCAGATACCGTAGAACTTCACCAGCACGTAGTTGTTCACCAGGATCATGCTGAAGAAGATCGCAGCAAGTTTGACTAACATCTTATTCTGCCTCCTTCTTCAGGTTGTCGAGGTCGCAGCAGCTCTTGCGCTCGATGCGGGCATCCAGCTTGCCTTCCAGCCAGACGCAGCCGGCCATCAGCACGCCGTAGCAGAAGAATGCGCCGGGAGCCTGGGTCATAATGCTCATCTTGGCCATGCTCTCGGGCAGGACCTGGAAGCCCAGCCAGGTGCCGCTGCCCAGGATCTCACGGATGGAGGCCATCAGCACCACGGTGAGGGTGTAGCCGATGCCCATGCCGATGCCGTCCAGTGCGGAATCCACCACATTGTTCTTGCAGGCAAACATCTCGGCACGGCCCAGAATGATGCAGTTGACAACGATCAGGGGCAGGAACACGCCCAGTGCGGTGTACAGGCTGTCCATGTAGGCGTGCATCACCATCTGAACGATGGTCACGAAGCCTGCAATGATGACGATGTAGCAGGGCAGATGGACTTTAGCGGGGATCACGTTGCGCAGCAGCGAGATCAGGATGTTGGAGCACACCAGCACGAAGGTGAAGGCTGCGCCCATGCCCAGCGCGCTGGAAACTGCCGTGGTAACAGCCAGGCAGGAGCAGGTGCCCAGAACCAGACGCAGAACGGGGTTTTCTTTGATGATGCCGTTGGTAAGGATGCTTACCTTGGACTTGTTTTTGCTTGCCATTTCTTACCAACCTCCTTTATGCCAACTCGTTGTAGCAGTTGATGCAATCGTTGATGGCGGCAAACAGAGCCTTAGAGGAAATGGTTGCGCCGCTGTATGCGTCGTAGCCCTGGCCCAGGGTGATGTTCTGGGTGCCATCCATGCCATCGAACTGAGCAAGGAAGCTGTCGGTGGCAACGTTGCTGCCGATGCCCTTGGTCTGGGTAGAAGCGTCCACCCAGATGCCGGTGACAGTGCCGTTGGTGTCGAAGCCGATGATGACGGACAGGATGCCGCCGTCAAAGCCCTTTTCCTCAGCCTTGATGGCCAGGGAGCCGTCGGTGGCCTTTACAGCACCGGTGATGTTCTCGGTGGTGTAGTCGGTCACTTCCTCCAGATCGGAGGCGCTGGAAACGGTGGGCATCACGTCCACATAGGCAGCCAGCGTTGCGGCCTTCTGGTTTTCCTCAATGATGGGAGCCGTAAAGGAGTTGACCATGGCCAGCAGCAGGCTGACGATCAGTGCGATCACGCTCAGCACAACAACAGGCTTTACACTGGTCTCCCAGGAAGAATTCTTATTCATTTGCCAGCACCCTCCTTTGCTTTCTTTGCAGGCTTAACATAGCCGTAAGGAGTCTGACGGGTCCAATCGTTGATAAAGGGGACCCACAGGTTCATAAACAGCAGCGCGAAGGAAACGCCCTCGGCGTAGCTGCCCCACTGACGGATGGCGAAGGTGACGATGCCCAGGCACAGGCCGTAGATCAGCTTGCCCTTCAGGGTAAAGGGGCTGGTGACGTAGTCCGTTGCCATGAACACAGCACCAAACATCAGGCCGCCGGACAGGATGCCGACCAGTGCGCCGTGCAGGCTGCCGGTGGAGATCAGGTAGAAGATAAACATGCTGCCGATGTAAGAAGCGGGGATGGCGATGCTGATGGTCTTGGTGGCCACCATATAAATCAGGCCCAGCAGGATGGCCAGAGCGCAGGTCTCGCCCAGAACACCGCCGTGCACGCCCATGAACAGATCCAGCAGGCTCAGCTTGCTGGTGTCAGCCACAGCCAGCGGGGTAGCGCTGGACAGCTGGTCAACCGCTGCATCGGGGAACACCCAATTGTTCATGGAACCGGCAAAGCTGATGAACAGCACGATACGGCCGACCAGTGCAGGGTTTGCAAAGTTCATGCCAATGCCGCCGAACAGCTGCTTGACCACGATGATGGCAACCAGGTCGCCGATGATGAGCTGGCCGATGGGCATGCCCACGGGCACGTTCATAGCCAGAATGATGCCGGTGACCACAGCGGACAGGTCGCTGATGGGGTTTGCCTTCTTCAGCAGCTTGCAATACAGCCACTCAAAGGCCACACATGCCACAACGGACACTGCGGTGACCAGCAGGGCACGCGCGCCAAAGATGATTGCAGAGGCCACCACACAGGGGCACAGGGCAACGATCACATTGGCCATCAGGCTCTGGGTCGTTTCCTCACTGCGCAGGTGCGGGGAGGCCGAAACAATAAGCTTCGTATCCATTACTTATTGCCTCCTTTTTTGATTTCACCAAGGTAGAACGCCTTTGCCAGGCCCATCATCTGGGTGCAGGGGCGCTTTGCCGGGCAGACAAAGGTGCAGGAGCCGCAGTTGAAGCAGTAATCAACATGCAGCTTGCCCAGCTCCTGAACGTCGCGGGCTGCATAAGCCTGGTTGACCTCCACGGGCTCCAGACCCATGGGGCAGTACTCCACGCAGCGGCCGCAGCGGATGCAGGGGTTGACCTGCGGGGGCTCTGCAGCAGCGGCGCTGAGCATGATCAGGCCGGAGGTGGTCTTGGTGGTGGGGTAACTCAGGTTCTCCACAGCGGGACCCATCATGGCACCGCCGGCAACCACCTTGCCCAGCTCCACGCCGCCCTTGATGCCGGCAGCGTTCAGAACATCCTCGTAGGCAGTGCCCACGGGAACGATCAGGTTCTGGGGCTTTGCGCAGGCATCGCCGTCCACGGTGATGCAGCGGCTGACCACCGGCATACCGGTAGCCAGGTACTTGCCCAGGGTAGAAACAGAGGTCACGTTCATCACAATGGCACCTGCATCTGCGGGCAGACCGCCGTGCGGTACCTCGCGGCCCAGGCACTTCTCGATCAGGATCAGCTCTGCGCCGGTGCCGTAAACACTGGGCAGTGCCTTGACCTCGATGGCGGGCTTGTCTTTGGTCTTCTGGTTCAACAGCTCGATGCACTCGGGCTTGTTGTTCTCAATGCCGATGACGCACTTCGGGATGCCGGTGTACTTCAGCACGGCCTCGATGCCGCGGACGATATCATCGCTGCAGTTCAGCATCTCCTGCGTGTCGCTGGTCAGCCAGACTTCACACTCGGAAGCGTTGATGAGCAGGGTGTCCACGGTCTGCTTGGGCTGCAGCTTGACATCGGTCGGGAAGCCTGCGCCGCCCAAACCCACCAGGCCGCACTCACGCACGGCTGCCAGGAAGCTGGCCTTGTCGGTAACCTCAGGTGCCTTCACGGCAGGGTCCACGGTCTGCTTGCCATCGGTCTTGATGACAACAGAGTCGCACATCCGGCCATTGGAGAGACGGAAGGGTTCCACAGCGGCCACGGTACCAGAAACACTGGAGTGGATATTTGCAGAGACAAAACCGCCTGTCTCGCCGATCTTAGTGCCAACAAACACTTCGTCGCCCTTTTTGACCAGGGCTTTCGCCGGAGCGCCGATGTGCTGGCTCATCAGGATGCGTACCTGCGCGGGCAGAGGCATCGGAACTGGTTTGCTTGCAGCGGTTGCCTTGTCATGCGGCGTATGCGCGCCAAGCGCCGCACGTTTCAGCTTGTTCAACATGGAATAAATCCCCCATTCTGCTTGAATTGCCACCCCTGCCCTCATGCGGGCGCACTGCGACAGGGACAGCAGCTGCTTAACACAGTTATTGTATCATTTTACAGCCGGAAGTTCAACGACAACAGCACCAAAATGATGCAATTTCCTCAATTTTCTTTGCCATTTTTAACGATTAGTCGTATCTAACCAATTGTTTTTTTATTAACAACCACCAACTTCACGCAACTTTACTACCGTTTGCCTTTCTACCGGGATTATGGTATACTGTTGCTAATGACCCTGCGGAACGTCCCCTGCTCCGCATTTGAACGACCGGGCCATGCCCGCCAAGGAGGATCGGATACCATGAAAGTTCTCAAAGCTCTGCTTGCCATCTTCACGTTCTTAGCCGCCGCACTCACCTGCACGCTTCTCTTTGTGCAGGACAGAAACGCCCCCCACTATATTAAGATCTACGAGAACGAGCAGTAAGCGGTTTCTCTGACACAAAAGCCCCCGGAAAGCGGTTCGCGCCGCTTCCGGGGGCTTTTTATGCGTTATGCTGTTTTGGCGTTGTGTGATGCTCAGTTCACGTCGAACAGGCAGACCGCCTGATAGACAGTGCCGTTAGAAGTGGGAACGTATGCAACGCCGATCTTTTCAGCCAGATTGAATGTGCTCTCGTCCTTGAACAGCGAATCATACTTGAAGCTGGTCTTGGAAGCGGGGTTATAATCACTGGTGATGGGACGGTAATCTTTGGTCATGCCAACCACAATCTTCACACTGCCCAGTTCAGCAGTGATCTTACGGTAATTTTCCCAGTAGGTCGTGTTATTGATCTTGTTATTGGTATACTCCAGCCAGTTCTCCAGCAGAGCCTTCGTCACTGCGCTGTACTTTGCACTGTACTTAACCTGGCCCAGACCCTTATTGGCAGCCATGTTATTCACGGTCATCACCACTTCGGGAGTACCGTCCTCCGGCATTATGCTATCCGGATCAGCGGTCTCTCCGCAGGCGGTCAGCATTGCCAGTGCCAGAACACCGGCCAGAACAAGTGCCAGAACTTTTTTGAAACGCTTCATTGCAATGCCTCCTTGATTTTATTTAATCGTTATCTTCACACCCGAGCAGGAATCTTATGTAGGCAAAGGTGCGCTCCTGCCCCAGATCCCGAACCATCAACAGCAGCTTTTCCAGCAGTGCCCTTGTTTCGGGATGGAGCAGATAGTGATCCTTGCTCTTTTCATAATACTGCCACGGGGATGCGTCGGTGTACTTGTCGCCCAGATAGATCTGGCTGGCCGCCACGCGGTCGCAGACCATCTCGCAGACATAGCGCAGGGGCATTTTCATGCCGCCCAGACCAGATTTGTTGGTTGTGTAGTCGATCCAGTATTCCAGATGGTGCTTGTTGCGGCCCTTATGGTGGAGCCATGCCGAGGAATAGCCCCGGGCGGCGCGCTCTGCCTCGTTGGGGCTGTGGTCGCCCTGATAGTAGATGCAGCCCGGGATGAACTCGGTGGGGCTGTACTTGCTCAGGTCATGGGTCAGGCCCTGCCGATAAAGGCCGCATTCAAAGCAATACTTCATCACCAGCAGTTTATGCCGGGTGATGGTCTCAAAGTGTCCCTTGATGTTCATTGGAGGGTACCTCCCCGGAATCTTACCGTTACCCTGCCCTCTTTCAACCTGCGCAGATCGTCGCTCTCCGAAAAATCCTCCCGGTCGCGGGTCAGGTTGGGGTTGTAGTAGGGGTCATCCAGAATGTTTTCCTTGCCGTGGATGGTGTAGAGCCGCTGCTGCTCCGCCGCAAAGCGGGCCGCCTTAACGGGGTCTTTTTCATCCCCGCCCCGGCTCTTGCTCTCATAGTGGATGAGCTCGGCGTAGGGGGTCCAGGCAATGCGGTAGCCCGCATCCCGCACCCGCAGGCAGAAGTCCACATCGTTGAAGGCCACGGCGAACTGCTCGTCCAGCCCGTGCATCTCGTCATAGACGGCGGTCTTTACCAGCAGGCAGGCACCGGTCACACCGGAGAAGTCCTGCACGGTAGAGGTGCGGAACAGATAGCCGCTGCCGCCCTTCTTCTTATACTTGTGGCTGTGGCCCGCGTAGCCGCCCAGACCCGTCACGATCCCGGCGTGCTGGATGGTCTCATCCGGGTACCAGAGCATGGCACCGCAGATCGCCGCACCGCCGGGGTGGGCGCACTGCCGGAGCAGCTCCGTGAGCCAGTCGCCGTTTACCACTTCCACATCGTTGTTGAGCAGCAGCAGATAGTCGCCCTCTGCCGCTTTCCGGCCAAAGTTGTTGATGGCCGAAAAGTTGAAGCCCTTGCCCGGGTAGGTGACCACCTTCAGGCCATCGTACCGCTGCCGGGCCTTCTCGTAATAGGCAAAGGTGGCCGGGTCTGTGGAGTTGTTCTCGATGACGATGACCTCGAACCGGTCCCAGGTGGTCTTTTTCCAGATGCTCTGCAGGCACTTTTCCAGATCCTCGGTGTGATCCTTGTTGGGGATGAGGATGCTCACCTTCGGCTCCCCCACAATGTCCCACCTGACCCGATAGGTGCTGGGGTACAGGCCATCCTCTATGGTACCGGTGCAGCCGGTGCGCTCCAGATGGTCGGCCAGCGCCTTCTTTGCCGCTTTGGCAACGTAAGGCTTGGCATCGGTGCCGCCGGAGGTCGAGCCTTCGTGCACCCGCCAGTAGTAGAGCACCTGCGGCACATGGGCCGCGCCGCCCACCTGCTCAATGAGCCGGAGGAAGAGGTCGTGGTCCTGACTGCCATCACATTCGGAGCGTTCCCCGCCCACCTGCTCGAACAGCTCCCGCCGGAACACGGCCAGATGGCAGATGTAGTTGCAGCAGAGCAGGTAATCCGGGGCGTAATCGGGCTTGAAGTGGGCCACCAGCGGCTTTTCAATCTTTTTGGTGAAGAGGGCCTCGTCGCTGTACAGGAAGCCGTCCGGCTCCCCTGCCTCACGCAGCTGCCGGATCGCCTGACCCATGGTGTACATGGCGTGGGGCGCAAGGATGTCATCGTGGTCGGCCAGCGCCAGATATTCCCCCGATGCCAGTTCAGCGGCGGCGTTGGTGTTGACCGCAATGCCCTTGTTTTCGATCTTTTTGTATACGATGTGTTGATATTTTGCCTGATATTCCCTTACGATATCCCCCACACTGCTGTGGGCGGCATCGGAGGCATCCGCCAGGCAAAGTTCGCCGTTAGGGGCAGTCTGGTTCACGAAGGAATCCAGAAACTGCCGCAGAAACACCTCAGGAGTATTATACAACGGTGTCAACACGGAAATCGTCGAAAGTTGGCAGTTTTCAAAATTTTTTCCTGCCATTTCGGCTCTCTGGGCTTCCAGCACCTTTTTTGCGGGCAGGTAGCGAGCCTTTTTGCCAAAGCACCGCCGCCTGACAAAGCCTGCGCCCCGGGCCAGCATGGTGCCCAGACCCTCGTCCTTTGTCAGCTGGACCGCATAGCCTGCCAGCTCTCTGGCACGTTTCAATCGCACATTCATGGCTCAGGCCTCGCCGCGCTGGGTGGCCTTGTAGGCCGCGCAGACTGTCTCGGTATCGCCGTTCATTTTCAGGTGGCCGTGGCTCAGCCATGCCACCTTGCTGCACATCCGCTCGATCTGCTCGATGGAGTGGGACACCAGAATGACGGTGGTGCCGCCTGCCATCAGTTCCTTCATCCGTTTTTCGCATTTCTGCTGGAACAGGAAGTCGCCCACCGAGAGCACCTCGTCCGCGATCAGGATATCAGGCTTGGTGATGGTGGCAATGGCAAAGCCGATGCGGGCCACCATGCCGGAGGAGTAGTTTTTCAGCGGCACATCCAGGAAGTTCTGCAGCTCGCTGAACTCCACGATCTCGTCGAACTTCTCGTCCAGATACTTGGGCGAGAACCCCAGCACCGTGCCGTTGAGGTAGATGTTCTCCCGGGCGGTCAGGTCCATATCAAAGCCCGCACCCAGCTCGATGAGCGGGGCGATGGTGCCGTTGACGGTGACCTTGCCCTTGGTGGGCTTGTACACGCCCGCAATGGTCTTGAGCAGGGTGGATTTGCCCGAGCCGTTCAGGCCCACCAGACCGTAAAAATCGCCGGGCATGATGTCCAGGCTCACGTCCTTCAGGGCGTAAAACTCGTCGTACTGCAGGCGGCCCTGCACCATGGCCAGCAGATATTCCTTCAGGCTCTCGTGCTTTTCGGTGGAGAGGTTGAAGCACATGGACACGTTGTCCACTTTGATGATCGGTTCCATTCTTCTCCCCTCCTTAAATATGCAGCACAAAACGATCCTGCGTTTTGCGGAACATGTGCACGCCCACCCACATGGAGACCACTGCGCAGATGCCGCAGACCGCAAACATGTTGAGATCCAGCGGAATGCCCCACATCAGGGTGCGGCGGAAGCCAGTGATATACCAGTACATGGGGTTCAGCTTGATGATCTGCTGCATGTTGAACCCGCCGATGGAAAAGGTCATCTGAGTGGGGTCATAGAAGATGGCGGAGAAGTAGAGCAGCGCCGTGATGAACACGCTCCAGATGTGCATGATGTCCCGGAAGAACACCGTTGCCGCCGCCAGGAACAGGCCCACCCCCAGGCTGAAGAAGAAGAGGGTGATGAGCGGGTAGAGCGCTTCCAGAAGGGTCAGGTGGAAGGGCGCGCCGGTAAAGATCATCACCAGCAGCAGGGCCACAAAGCTGAACACGCAGTTCACCATGGCAAAGCAGCACTTTTCCAGCGGGAAGATATACTTGGGGATATACACCTTTTTCAGCAGGGGGGCGGCGCTGAGCACGCTGCTCATGCTGGAGGAGGTGGCTTCGTTGAAGAAGTTGAAGAGCAGCTGACCGCACATCAGGAACACCGGGAAGTTGTCGATGCCGCTGCCCCGCATATCCATCAGGCTGCTGAACACAGCCCAGTAGACCAGGCACATCAGCAGAGGGTTCAGCACGCTCCACAGCACACCCAGCACGCTGCGGCGGTATTTCAGCTTGAAATCACGGCTGACCAGATTCCACAACAGATAGCGGTAGCGCCAGAAGCCGTTGAACATTCCTTTCAGTTTCGCCACGGGCTATCACCACTTTTCAAAGAATTCAAACTTCTGGGCTGCAAAGGGCTCATGCAGCTTGTCCTTTGCGCTGGTCTTGTGCTCACAGCCGCAGTCGGGCCACTGCACGTTCACGGTGGGGTCATCGTAGGGGATGCCGCCCTCGCTGGTGGGGTCATAGACATCGGTGCACTTGTAGCAGAACTCGGCCACATCGCTCAGCACCAGGAAGCCGTGGGCAAAGCCCTCGGGGATATAGAACATCTTCTTGTTCTCCTCGCTCAGGGTCACGCCCACCCACTTGCCAAAGGTGGCGCTGTGGGGGCGGCAGTCCACGGCAACATCATAGACCTCGCCCTTGGTCACACGCACCAGCTTGCCCTGGGTGTGGTTCTTCTGGAAATGCAGGCCGCGCAGCACGCCGCGGGTGGAGCGGCTCTGGTTGTCCTGCACGAACTCCTTGTCGATGCCGGCAGCAGCAAACTGATCCTTCTGGTAGGTCTCCATAAAATAACCGCGGTCATCACCGAACACCTGCGGCTCAATGACCACAACACCAGGGATCTCGGTCTCAGTAAACGTAAACTTGCCCATATTTCTTTTTCCTCTCTGTTTTCTTTCAGAAAATTTTGTCTGTTTGTAGTATATGGAAAAGTCCTTGCGGGCTTTTGCGCGATTTTCAGACGGCTCGTTGCCTGTCAAGCCCACCCTCTCCGTCAGCGCTGCGCGCTGCCACCTCTCCCAAAGGGAGAGGCAACGCATCTCCTGGATCCAGCTGCTGCTGACCATGAGCTGCTATCGGCTCTCCCTTCGGGAGAGCTGGCGCAAAGCGCCTGAGAGGGCGAGGCCGTCAATGTCTCGCCTTCCGTTTCCTGCAGAGCTTCGCCCTCAGCCGCACCACGCCGAACGCCGCAAGGGCGGCCAGCACGGTGGCACCGACCGAGATGGCCAGCAGGCCGCCTGCGATCCTTTTCGGCCCCACATCCCGGGAGGCGGGCAGGGTGGCGTTGGCGCTCTTGGCCAGCAGCTCCTCCAGCCCGGTCACAGCGGCAGGCACCCGGACGCTGGCCGTTTCCTGCACGTCCCGCCCATGAATGGTATACACCGCATACACCGCCGGGTCAACCCCCAAGAGGTATCGTTCGGGCAATTCCAGTGTGACCGACACATCCGCAGCGGTCAGGCCGTCAGCCAGCAGCAGCTTCACACCCGGGTCAGAAACCGTCACTGTGCCCAGCGTGCCGCCGCCGCCCGCCACTTCCAGCTCCCCGGTCACGCCCTGGGCAGGGATCTCGGTGTAGCCGGTGTAGCGGGCAAAGGCATCGTCCAGCAGGATGCGGACATCGTTGTATTTGTCGGTCTTGATCTGGCTCTGCATGGTCACGCAGATCAGCCGCACGCCGTTCTGCTCCGCCAGGCAGACATAGCTGTACCGGGCAATGTTGGTGTAGCCGATCTTGGAACCCAGGATGGCCGGGATATAGTACCGGCTGGAGCCCACCCGCATTTTATCCTGCTGGTGGAAGTACCGGGTCACGGGCTGGACATTGGTCGGGCCCATGGTGTACATCTCGTTCCGGGTAAACAGGGTCTCGAACCCGGGCTGGGTCAGCGCCCAGCGCAGGACCTGCGCCATGTCATAGCAGCTGGTGTAGTGGTCCTCATCGCTGATGCCGTGGGGGTTGGCAAAGTGGGTGTGTTCCAGCCCCAGCTCCTTTGCCTGCGCGTTCATGGCGGCCACACCGCCTTCAATGGAACCGCCGCCGAAGTATTCGGCCAGCAGGTTGGCCCCATCGTTGGCGCTGGCCATCATGGTGGCATACAGGGCATCGGTCAGGGGCACTTCCTCCCCTTCCTGCAGGGCGATATGGCTGGAATCGGTGCCCGCCAGCGAGTAGACATCCTCGTGGCTGACCGTCAGCTTGACATTGTCCCACTTGCCCTGGGCCTTTTCACAGGCAAGGCCCAGCGTCATCACCTTGGTGATGGATGCCGGGTGCAGTTTCTCGTTCATGTTCTGCTGGGCCAGCACCAGACCGGTGTCGGCATCGATGATGCAGTACGCTTCCGTAGCCGTCAGTGCAGGCCCGGCAGCTGCCGCGCCCGGCGCAAACGCCGCCAGTGCGGTCAAAAGCACCGCACACAGCATGGCGATGTGTTTTTTCATTCCAGTTCCTCTATCTCAAGATATTATGATATAGTATACCACATTTTTATCCCTCTGAAAAGAGAAACCCTCAGTTCCACTCCCGGAGCACCGGCTGCAGCTGCTGACCGTGCAGGGCAGCCTCCAGTGCAGCGGGCAGCAGGGTGAGATCCGCCTTCAGGCTCTGGGGTTTCTGCGCTGCATCGTCCTGTCCGTAGGGCACAAAGTAATAGTGCTTGCGCTGCATCAGCCGGGCGATGTTCTCCCCGGAAGCCCCCAGCCCATCGTTGGTGGAGACAGCCAGCAGCACCGGGCACCCGACCCGCAGCAGGCTTTTTGCCGCCAGCGTGACCGGCGTGTCGGAAAGGCCCGCCGCCAGCCGGGCCAGTGTGGTGCCGGTGCAGGGGGCCACCACCAGTGCCCGGGCCAGCTGCCGCGGCCCCAGCGGCTCCACATCCTGCAGGGTATCCAGCACCCTGTGGCCGGTCAGGGTCTCCAGCCGCTCCTTCCACTCCTCCGCCCGGCCAAAGCGGGTGTTCAGGCCGGAGGCCGCATAGCTCATCACCGGCAGCAGCTCCCAGCCCTGCCGCACCAGCTGTTCAGCCTGAGCCACCGCCGCGCCCAGCGTGCAGAAGCTCCCGCAGACCGCAAACGCCACTGTCCCGCGCAATTGCCTTTTCATGGTGTTTCCTCCCTTTCCGCCAGGATCTCACAGACCGTCCGGGCCAGAGCCTCGCCTGCCGTTTCGGGGGCGCAGGCCGCAGGCAGGCTCAGGGCATGGATGGCCCGGTGCCCCAGCCGCCGGGCTGCGGCAAAGTCAGTGCCGCCCGGCTTGGATGCCAGATCCACGATCAGGCTCCCGGGCCGCAGGGCTGCCAGCACGGCTTCCGTCAGAACAGGGGCCGGGATGGTGTTCACCACCGTGTCAAAGGCCGGAGCAGTCTGTTCCAGCCGGGCCAGATCCACCGCCCGCAGGCCAAAGCTCTCCGCCAGTGCCCGCTGGGCCGGCCGCCGCGCGGCCACCGTCACCTGTGCGCCCAATGCCGCCAGCCGTACCCCAAGCGCCTGCCCCACCGGCCCAAAACCGGCCAGCAGGATGGCGCTGTTCCAGAGCGTCTGCGTCCGCTCCGCCATCAGGATGCCGATGCAGCCCTCTGCTGTCGGGATGGCGTTGCAGAGGATCAGTTCCTCCCGGGCAAAGTAGTCCACCAGCTCCACGCCCGCCTCCGCCGCGATCTGCCTTGCCTGCGCCGAGAGCTTTCCGCCCAACGCCAGCGCCCCCGGTTTTGCGGCCCGCAGCAGCTCCGCCAACGGGGTGCGGCTCTCGTCCAGCGGCAGCGGCAGTAAGATGTAATCGGCCAGTGCCGTCTGCTCCGGCCCGCCCACCGCAAACCCGGCACGGGCCAGCGCCCGGCCTGCCGCCGCCAGCCGCGCGTCCGTTCCGATCACCGCAAATCGTCTTTGTCCATCCATTCCCGGCCCCTCCTCCCCATGGTCTGCGTCATCCTATGCCCATGGAGCGCCGGGTGTGAAAAAGCCGCCGCTCTCCGTCAGGAAAGCAGCGGCGATCTGTTTTTTTTTATGATACCGGCTTTTCGGTCAGAGCGGTGGCAGAGATTGCCTTTGGCTCCTCCATGTTTCGCGTCCGCTCCACCGCCTCACGCATCCGCGGCAGCTGGACGGCTTCATCAAAATCCGCATATCCCTTTGCGTAGGCAGGCACCATCTCCAACCGGTATTCTGCACTTGCAACGCTCCATTCCCGGATAGAAAAGTGCTCCGGCGGGAAATTCAGCCAGTTTCCACTCTCTCCAAACTGCGAGACCGCGTCCACCTGAATGCGGAACAGATTCTTCGCATAGTAAGCGGTCCTTGCGATATTTTTCCGGTAGAGCTTCTGCAGATCCTTTTCCCGGCTCGTCGCCTTGCAATACGTCACAAATCGGGTGTCTGCCATCCGCTCTCTGGCTTCCAGCAGGCTCAGGATCGTGCCCTTCTCATCTACCAGATACCCATTGGTCGTCGGGTCCAGCATACACCACTTTTCCTGCGACCGGTCGTAGATCTCCGTGACAACGTGACAATCAAAATCGAAGGGAGAATAGGGCAGGAAGCGCACCCGCCGTGCGTAGATTCCCAGTGCCAGGCAGATCTCCTCCAGAATTTTGGCCTTATTCAGGCAGTTGATGCCCTGTTCCGGTTTATCCAGACTGTAATCCAAAAGCGCCAGGGCGTTGCAGTCCACATGGCCGTCGTACCACGGGCTGTGCGTCAGCTTAGGCGAGAGGTATTTCAGCACCCGAATTGCCCGCTGCAGGTCCGTGCCTTTTCCTGCAATTTTCTCAAAGGGATACTTTTTCAGGAGGTCGGCATACTCCGGGCAGTCCATGCGATATTCCACCGCCGTGCTCTTTCCCGGTTGAAAGCTCCGATTGTTCCGCAGGATTCCACGGTAAACATTGTAAAGGACTTCTGTCTCTTCAAAATTCATTGTTTTTCCCCTCTCTTTTTTGGATAGACGAACGAATGGCCGTAAGTGTTCATTTTCCCCTCTATTTTCAGACCCTATCGTTTTTTATGATACCACGGTTTTCCTGCTCATGCAATGCAAAATACCCGGCCATGCGGGCGTTCCCACACAGCCGGGCGGCTTCCTTTTTCATCATTCGGGTCTGTTCAGGGCCGCTTATACTTCAGCGGTGTCTGCACCTGAGCACGGATCTTGAGCAGATAGGTCCGGGTCTGCTCGGTGCCCCGCAGGATGGCCTCCACCTGTTCCCGCTGCTCCGGGGTCAGGGCCTCGTCCTCGGCCAGCAGATCGGCGTTGCCCTCAATGACGGCCAGCGGTGTTTTGAGCTCATGGGAAAGCTGGATGATCTGCTCCCGCTGCTGCTGCTCCATTTTCCATTGTGCCTGCAGGCTGGCCGTCAGCTCCTGCCCCATGGTCTGCAGGGCAGCCAGTGTCTCGGCGTATTCCCGCACCTGCGCCCCGGAAAAATCAATCTCTTCCACGCCCTTTTTCTCAGCCACCTGCCGGGAGACCTCGGTCAGGCGGGCCGTCTCCCGGGCCAGAAACTTTCTGGAGCGGTGGGTGCTCCACACCACCGCTCCCACCAGCAGTAGAATGCCCAGGATGCAGTGCACCGTCTGCACATCTGGCAGCTTTCCCCGCAGCGCAGGGGCGGCGTAGGGTACGGCATAGTCAAATTGCAGCAGACAGACCGTTCCGTCCTGCAATTTTGATGTCATATAATACTGTGTGTATCCAAAATGCCAGTGGGTTTTCCCCTGCCGGTTCTCCATTGCCCGCTGCAAGTGCCCGGCATCCATGTTGGTGGCCAGCACCTCGCTGCTGTCCGGCGCGGCAAACAGGGCATAACGGCACAAGGAGTCCAGCTGGGTCTCATCAAAGGTGGCGGCAGTCATGCCCGGCAAAACGTCCTGTGCAGCCTTCTGGCAGGCCTGCGCGGCCTGATTGGCCGGGAGCGCCAGCCCGCTGTTGATGACGCACATCAGCGCCGCAAACCACAGCAGCAGCGCCAGCACACAGCAAAAGACGGTCTGCACCAGATATCGCAGCAGTACGCCCCGCAGGGAGATCAGCCCTCGTTTTTCCATTGATATCCCACTCCCCAGATGGTTTTCAGCAGTGTTTCCGGCTCCGGCACGCCCGCTGCCCGCAGCTTTGCCCGGATATTTTTGATGTGCTGTGTCACGGCGGTGTCGTCCGCAGTGCCGTCAATACCAAAAACCGCTTCGTAAATTTGCTCCTTGGTAAAGGTCTGCCCGGCGTGCAGCGCCAGATACTCGCAGATGGCATACTCGGAGCGGGTCAGCGGCAGAGGAGTTTCTCCCACCGCTGCCTCCCGCGCGGACAGGTCAAAACTGACTCCGCCGCGCACCAGCCGATGCACCGGGGTGCGGTTCTGCCGCCGCAGATGCGCCGCCACCCGGGCGCGCAGCTCTGCCACCCGGAAAGGCTTTGCAAGGTAATCGTCTGCCCCGATGCCCAGCCCCTCCAGAACAGACGCTTCGTCTGTCCGGGCCGTCAGAAACAGAATGGGGGCATCGGTCAGGCCCCGGATGCGGCGGCAGACGGCAAAGCCGTCCTCTCCGGGCATCATCACATCCAGCAGGATGCAGTCCGCCCAACGGCAGAGTTGTTCGGTGAGCTCTGCGCCGGAGAGTCGTGTTTCCACCCGGTGGCCGTCCCGTTCCAGCGCCGTCTGCACTACCTGGCACAGGTCCCGGTTGTCATCCACCATCAGAACATTTGCCACAAGATCACCTCAAAACGTTATAAAGCAGGCAGGACGCACCATACAGCAGATACACATGGGCCGGGTAGAACCAGTAGAACAGCTGTTTATGCCCGCTGCCGCGCTGACCGTTGTACAGCAGCATCAGCAGGGCTGCAAACACGCCGAACCACTCGTAATAGGTGGTGAACATCTGGGTCCAGACAAAGCCCTCCTGCCGGCAAGCCATCCCGAAGGTCAGCGCAAAATCACACAGGAAGATCACCAGTGCCCATACCGTCAGCTGCACTTTGCGCCGTCCACGCAATGCATACAGCAGCACACCGCCCAGCAAAAAGCTCCAGCTGCCGTCCGTGATGCTGGTCCACAGGGGCAGCGGGCTGGTGATGACAAAGGCCACTACCGTGGAAGCCCACGGCATCTGCTGGATCTGGGGGAAAGCGCTCAGGAACGCCACCATCACAAACGGCCAGCCAGCCACCGCCGCGATGGCAGCCACGCCCCTGACCCATTTCTTTTCCCGAAGCCAGTCGATGCCCTGCCAGACGATGCACAGCAGCATCAGATCCTGAAAAATCGCGTTCAGCGGGTAGAAGCCATCCCCGCGCCGGAAGGCTTTGGCGTAGATCATAAAAAATTCCAGCGCCGCCATGGCCGTTCCGATACCCCAGATGCGGATAAAATACCGCCTGCGGTCATGGGTGTGGGCAAAGCCCTCCACCGTGCAGAACAAAAACAGCGGTGCGCTGAGCCGCCCCAGCATACTGAACACCGTTGGGATGCAGCCGGTGAATTCAAAGAAATAATGAATGTGGTCCAGCACCATCAGCACCAGTGCAATGGTCTTGAGCTGGGTACCGTCCAGCCCGTTTTTCAATTTTGTCAACATACAAATTCCCCTTTCGATGATGCTATCATTGTAACAGGGAAATCTGTAGGAATTCTGAGGGAAAACTTATTTTTCCAGATAATAGCACACCAGATCCGTGGGGCCGCGCTCTGCATGGCGCATGGCCTTGTGTTCGATGCCCTCATGGGTGAAGCCCAGTTTTTTCATCAGCTCCCCGGAGATGGTGTTATAGGCATAATGCCCACCCGTGAAAAGCACCGTGTCCGTTTTCTCGAAGAACGCCTGAATCACAGCCGCCAGCGCTTCCCGGGCATAGCCCTGCCGCCGGACATCCGGGGCCATCTCAATGCCCAGCTCCCAGCCGGGCACGGCACGCTCGGCATCCATCAGCGAGATCACGCCGATCACACGCCCATCTGCCTTGCGGACAACGCTGTAACGGGTCTGTCCCGCAAATTTCTGCATCAGACGGTCATATTCCTCATCCATTGCATCAAAGGCATGATAACCGCCGCAATCCAGCGTGGTCTGCTCATCCGAGAAAATCGCAAATACGTCCTGCGCGTCCTCCACCCGGAACTGCCGCAGCTGCAGACGCTCTGTCTCGATTTCAAATACTTCCATTTGCACCTCGTTATTTTCAGGTTTTATCGTACTTTTTAATGATACCACTGTTTCCCAACCCATGCAACGTAAAAAGCCCGGCCATGCGGGCATTCCCACACAGCCGGGCAGATCCAGTTTCATTTTGCAGAACACTTTTCGGCATCGATAGCCAGCACGAACATCAGCACATAGAGCGCGTCTGCCGGGTCAACGATATCCAGCACATAGGTGTCCGTCCATTGCAGCAGCTCTTTGGAAACCGTTGCGACTGTCTCTCCCACCGGCTTTGTAATGGTGTAATCCCACCCAGGGAAATCTCCCTCCACATGCCAGCCGTTAAAATCGATGTTGTACTTGGGCTTGAACCAGCCCAGTTCCTTTTCGAGGCAGCCGATATAATTTTCACCCTCATAGAGTTCAAACTTGGGCAGCCAGGTCAGCACCTCCTGCTTGACTGTACCAAGCTCGTTCTCTTCCGTGTCGAAGATTTTCAGGCAGTGCCCCCACGAGAGCTGCCCTTTTACCACATAGACCGTGTTCTCGTTTTCATCATAGATATCGTAGCTGTCGAACCACGAAAACATCCGTTGTTTGAATAAAAGCTTCATCCTGCCCCTCCTCTTTTGCGATCTCACCGCAGACGGAATACATGCTTATCCCATATACGATTCAGGGACGGGTTTTAAGGCAGAAGCTACAAAATTTTTTTCAAACAACAAACCCCTGAAGAATTTCTTCCTCAGGGGTTTCATGTAAGTCGGCGACTACCTATTTTCACGCGCCGTTTCCAGCGAACTATCTTGGGCACGAGTGAGCTTAACTTCTGTGTTCGGAATGGGAACAGGTGGAACCTCACCGTCATCGTCACCGACCAATATGACTGGTTCAGTATAACATTTCTGTTTTACTTTGTCCAGTATTTCTTGAAGGACGTGCCTTCAAAACTGAATAATCACTGCTGACATTTTATCATTGACTTGAGAATTCAAGCGAATTGTGGTCAAGCCCTCGATCTATTAGTACACACTTGCTGAATGGATCGCTCCACTTACACATCGTGCCTATCAACCTCGTAGTCTGCAAGGGATCTTACCTGATCAAATCAGTGGGATATCTTATCTTTGGGTCGGCTTCACGCTTAGATGCTTTCAGCGTTTATCCGATCCGTACGTAGTTGCCCAGCTATGCTCCTGGCGGAACAACTGGTGCGCCAGAGGTACGTCCGTCCCGGTCCTCTCGTACTAGGGACAGCTCCCATCAAATATCCTGCGCCCACGACAGATAGGGACCGAACTGTCTCACGACGTTCTGAACCCAGCTCGCGTACCGCTTTAATTGGCGAACAGCCAAACCCTTGGGACCGAATACAGCCCCAGGATGCGATGAGCCGACATCGAGGTGCCAAACCTCCCCGTCGATGTGGACTCTTGGGGGAGATCAGCCTGTTATCCCCAGGGTAACTTTTATCCGTTGAGCGATGGCATTTCCACTCACATACCACCGGATCACTAACTCCAACTTTCGTTACTGCTCGACCCGTCAGTCTCGCAGTTAGGCTCGCTTCTGCGTTTGCACTCTTTTGCTTGATTTCCGTTCAAGCTGAGCGAACCTTTGAACGCCTCCGTTACTCTTTAGGAGGCGACCGCCCCAGTCAAACTGCCCACCTAACAATGTCCCCCGACTCGATTCAAAGCCGCAGGTTAGAATTCCAATATCGCAAGGATGGTATCCCAACGGCCTCTCCGCCAAAGCCAAAGCCTTGGTTTCCCAGAGTCCCATCTATCCTGTGCATGCAACATCGAAACCCAATATTAGGCTACAGTAAAGCTCCATGGGGTCTTTCCGTCTTGTCGCGGGTAACCGGCATCTTCACCGGTACTACAATTTCGCCGGGCGGGCTGTTGAGACAGTGCCCAAATCATTACGCCTTTCATGCGGGTCAGAACTTACCTGACAAGGAATTTCGCTACCTTAGGACCGTTATAGTTACGGCCGCCGTTCACTGGGGCTTCGATTCAATGCTTGCACATCTCCTCTTAACCTTCCAGCACCGGGCAGGCGTCAGCTCGTATACGTCATCTTTCGATTTAGCACAAACCTGTGTTTTTGGTAAACAGTTGCTTGGGCCGATTCTCTGCGGCTCCATCTCTGGAGCACCCCTTCTCCCGAAGTTACGGGGTCAATTTGCCGAGTTCCTTAACAACCCTTCTCCCGTTGGCCTTAGAATCTTCTTCCTACCTACCTGTGTCGGTTTGCGGTACGGGCACCTCAGAAATACACACAGCTTTTCTCGCCATCTTCCATCTCAGACTTCGGTACTAATTTCCCTCGATCTCTACCGGAACCAACACCCGGCTCTGAGACTTCATATGTGTCCCTGTGCTTAACTCTTTTGGTGGTGACGGAATCTCTACCGTCTGTGCATCGGCTACGCCTTCCGGCCTCACCTTAGCTCCCGACTAACCTGGAGCGGACGAACCTTCCTCCAGAAACCTGAGGCTTTCGGCCATGCAGATTCTCACTGCATTCGCGCTACTCATTCCGGCATTCTCACTTCTATACACTCCACAGCCGCTTGCGCTACTGTTTCTCCGCGTATACAACGCTCCCCTACCCAATACATTACTGTATTGCCTAAGCTTCGGTGTCAGGTTTAGCCCCGTTAAATTCTCCGCGCAAAGACGCTCGACCAGTGAGCTATTACGCACTCTTTGAATGAGTGGCTGCTTCTGAGCCAACATCCTGGTTGTCTGCGTATCTTCACATCGTTTTCCACTTAACCTGACTTTGGGACCTTAGCTGTAGATCTGGGCTGTTTCCCTTTTGACAATGACATTTATCTGACACTGTCTGACTCCCAAGCATCAATACTCTGGCATTCTGAGTTTGATAAGCTTCGCTAACCTCTCGGCCGCTAGGCTATTCAGTGCTTTACCTCCAGGTATCTAACTTGAGGCTAGTCCTAAAACTATTTCGGGGAGAACCAGCTATCTCCGGGTTCGATTGGAATTTCTCCGCTACCCACAGTTCATCCGCCGCCTTTTCAACGGAGGTCGGTTCGGTCCTCCATGGAATTTTACTTCCACTTCAACCTGACCATGGGTAGGTCACCCGGTTTCGGGCCCATTATATGCAACTTAACGCCCTTTTCAAACTCGCTTTCGCTTCGGCTCCAGACCTTAAGTCCTTAACCTTGCTGCATACAATCGCTCGCCGGACCGTTCTACAAAAAGTACCCTATCACGCTTTGACGCGCTCTAGGTGCTTGTAGGCACAGGGTTTCAGGTTCTTTTTCACTCCCCTCCCGGGGTGCTTTTCACCTTTCCTTCACAGTACTATACGCTATCGGTCACTGGGTAGTATTTAGGGTTGGAGGGTGGTCCCCCCGTATTCCGACCAGGTTTCACGTGTCTGGCCGTACTCTGGATCCTGCGCAGCTCTCTCCGTTTTCACCTACGTGGTTCTCACACTCTCTGACCGGCCTTCCCATGCCGTTCGGTTAACAGATTGAGTCTTAAAAGCAGTCCGTACCCCGAAAGTATTTCTACTCTCGGTTTGCCCTCTTCCGCGTTCGCTCGCCACTACTTACGGAATCTCGTTTGATGTCTCTTCCTCGCCCTACTTAGATGTTTCAGTTCAGGCGGTTCCCTCAATACACCTATTTTAAATTTCAGTGTATTGTACCTGAGTATGAACCCAGGTGAGTTTCCTCATTCAGAGATCTCCGGATCAATGCTTATTTGCAGCTCCCCGAAGCTTATCGCAGCTTATCACGTCTTTCATCGGCTCCCAGTGCCAAGGCATTCGCCCTGCGCCCTTGTTCGCTTGACCTTTCAAACGTTCTTTCAGAACATTTGGTATCCTCTTGATTCTCTCTTATTGCCAACGAAGATTATTGTTACCCTTCCTTTTGAAATTGCAATATTTCTTAAAAGAACTTACTATAATCTTTGTTTCGCAGTTATTATTCAGTTTTCAAGGTACGTCTTTGAGTGTCCTTTTCAGGGCCCTCAAAATCGAACAATATCTACTCTGCTTGTATCTGTCACCTGTTCCAGATGGTCGACCATCTTCGATGTTCTTCCATCTGCCTGACTCCTTAGAAAGGAGGTGATCCAGCCGCAGGTTCTCCTACGGCTACCTTGTTACGACTTCACCCCAATCACCAGTTTTACCTTCGGCGGCGTCCTCCTTGCGGTTAGACTACCGACTTCGGGTCCCCCCGGCTCTCATGGTGTGACGGGCGGTGTGTACAAGGCCCGGGAACGTATTCACCGTGGCATGCTGATCCACGATTACTAGCAATTCCGACTTCGTGCAGGCGAGTTGCAGCCTGCAGTCCGAACTGGGACGTTGTTTCTGAGTTTTGCTCCACCTCGCGGTCTTGCTTCTCTTTGTTTAACGCCATTGTAGTACGTGTGTAGCCCAAGTCATAAAGGGCATGATGATTTGACGTCATCCCCACCTTCCTCCGTTTTGTCAACGGCAGTCCTGCCAGAGTCCTCTTGCGTAGTAACTGACAGTAAGGGTTGCGCTCGTTGCGGGACTTAACCCAACATCTCACGACACGAGCTGACGACAACCATGCACCACCTGTCTCTGCGTCCCGAAGGAAAATACTGTTTCCAGCATCGTCGCAGGATGTCAAGACTTGGTAAGGTTCTTCGCGTTGCGTCGAATTAAACCACATACTCCACTGCTTGTGCGGGCCCCCGTCAATTCCTTTGAGTTTCAACCTTGCGGTCGTACTCCCCAGGTGGATTACTTATTGTGTTAACTGCGGCACTGAAGGGGTCAATCCTCCAACACCTAGTAATCATCGTTTACGGTGTGGACTACCAGGGTATCTAATCCTGTTTGCTACCCACACTTTCGAGCCTCAGCGTCAGTTGGTGCCCAGTAGGCCGCCTTCGCCACTGGTGTTCCTCCCGATATCTACGCATTCCACCGCTACACCGGGAATTCCGCCTACCTCTGCACTACTCAAGAAAAACAGTTTTGAAAGCAGTTTATGGGTTGAGCCCATAGATTTCACTTCCAACTTGTCTTCCCGCCTGCGCTCCCTTTACACCCAGTAATTCCGGACAACGCTTGTGACCTACGTTTTACCGCGGCTGCTGGCACGTAGTTAGCCGTCACTTCCTTGTTGGGTACCGTCATTATCTTCCCCAACAACAGGAGTTTACAATCCGAAGACCTTCTTCCTCCACGCGGCGTCGCTGCATCAGGGTTTCCCCCATTGTGCAATATTCCCCACTGCTGCCTCCCGTAGGAGTCTGGGCCGTGTCTCAGTCCCAATGTGGCCGTTCAACCTCTCAGTCCGGCTACCGATCGTCGCCTTGGTGGGCCGTTACCTCACCAACTAGCTAATCGGACGCGAGGCCATCTCAAAGCGGATTGCTCCTTTTCCCTCTGCTCGATGCCGAGCCGTGGGCTTATGCGGTATTAGCAGTCGTTTCCAACTGTTGTCCCCCTCTTTGAGGCAGGTTCCTCACGCGTTACTCACCCGTTCGCCACTCGCTCGAGAAAGCAAGCTCTCTCTCGCTCGTTCGACTTGCATGTGTTAGGCGCGCCGCCAGCGTTCGTCCTGAGCCAGGATCAAACTCTTTATAAATGATATTTATCACTTTTAAAGTGTTAAATCTTGTTCGCTCAGCACGCAATCGCTTGCGTCCTGTGTGAATTACTTTTGGAATTGTTTTTAGTGTTTTTCCAAACACTTAAAAGGTTCCTTACAAGTTTTTCGATATTGTTCAATTTTCAAGGTCCTGTGTGCCTCAGCCTTGCGGCTGAAAGCTTATTTATTTTATCACTTTCGTGATAAGTTGTCAAGCACTTTTTTGAATCATTTTTGAGTTTCTTGTCGAAGCTCATCGATTCTTCACGTTAGGACGTTCCTTCTGAAGTGTTTCATTCTGTCGGATGTCCGCCTGACAGTAATGTATTTTAGCACAGCCTTTTGCAAAAAGCAAGCATTTTCTTCATATTTTTCGCAAAAATCCGGCTTTTGGCTTTTTGCCCAGTTTTTTCCTTTTAATCTGGAAAGTATGACATCTAATCTTCTAAAAGTCGGCGGCGCAGCTGTACCAGTATCTTGCGTTCCCGCCGGGAGATCTGCACCTGTGTGGTATGCAGCACCTTTGCAGTTTCACTCTGGGTCTTGTTGCCATAAAACCGCAGGCGGATCAATTGCCTGTCCTGTTCCGGCAAAGCGTGAAGCACCTCTTCCAGACTGATACGTTCTGCCAATGCTTCTTCCGGGGATTCTACTGGAATATCCATCTGCCGGTCCTCTTCTTCATTTTCCGGGGTCAGGCTCATGGCAGGCTGTGCCGCCTGAATGGCAAGTGTGATGTTCTCTGCAGGTTCATTCAATTCTTCCGCCAGCTGAGAAAGGGTCGGCTCCGTACCGCACACTTTCATGTGATGCTCCCGTGCCGCCTGTACGCGCATTCCTAATTCTTTTAAGGAGCGGCTCACCTTGACTGTGCCGCTGTCCCGGAACAGCTTTTTGATCTCGCCTAAAATTACCGGCACTGCATAGGTAGAAAAGCATACGCCGCGGCTCTCATCAAAATTATCGCAGGCTTTTACAAGTCCCATGCATCCGGCACTGTACAGGTCATCGTACTCTATGCCCCGCCCGCGAAAGCGCCCGGCGCAGGCGTGCACCAGCCCCAGATTCTGCTCAATGAATGCGTCCCGCCGGGTCTTATCCGATACCATGCTCCTGCCTGCCTTTCCTGTTATGTATCATTCTCTCTGGGCCAGACGCTTGATGAGCAGCACCTTTGTACCCTTGCCGGGCTTTGAGATGACCTTGACCTTATCCATAAAGCTCTGCATCACCGCAAAGCCCAGCCCGGAGCGTTCCTCCGGGTTTCCGGTGGTGAACAGCGGTTCCATGGCCTGCGGGATATCCGGGATGCCGATGCCCTTATCTGCCACCGTGATGTGCACCTCCCGCCCGGGATAGACTGCAATGCTCATGGTCACCGGCCCGATGTGGTCCGGGTAGGCATGGACGATGCAGTTGGTCACCGCCTCAGACACTGCCGTTTTGATATCGGCCAGCTGCGGCACGGTGGGGTCGTACCGGGCAAGAAAGGCCGCTGCTGCGCCCCGGGCGTAGCTTTCGTTCACGCTGAGGGAATCAAACTGGATCTTTGTTGTGTTTTCCGCTTTCATGGTTTATTCCTCCTTCTGTCCTGCATCCGTGCAGGGGATGCGCGCCAGCTGCAGTACCTTTTCCAGCTGGGACGGTGTGTGCTGCACCCGCAGTGCCGTGCCCAGTGTGCGGGCAATGCGCTGCCGCCCCAGGATCAGCCCTACACCGGATGAATCCATAAATCCGACCCCGCCAAAATCCAGGATCATGGTCTGCGGGGCACGGCTGACCAGTGCATCATCCAGCTGGATGCGCAGGCTTTGCGCCGCATCGTGATCGATCTCGCCCGCAAGGTAGGCATAAAGCACATCGCCCGCCGGGCTGAAGCTTACCGTTGCCATGGTTTGTCCATCTCCTTTGCCAAAAATAAAAAGATCCCGTACACATGGTTTCAGTGTACGGGATCTTTCGTTTATTTTTTAGGGAAGCGTGTCGGCTCAGTTGTTCACCAGCAGTTCGGCCGCTTCCAGCGCGGCAGCTTCACCGCCGCAGACCAGCAGGCCGCGGCGGGTGTTGGCATGAGCCAACTCCACTGCTTCGGCAATGCTGGTGCACATCTCGGCATCAAAATGATATTTTGCCTTTTCGGTCAAACGGGCCGTCATCTCGTCATCGCCGCCTGCCGGGGTGACAAGATACACCTTATCAAAGGGGTTCTCACTCATGCCGGGCATGGTGGACTTATCCTTTTTCTGCTCTTCAGGGGTCAGGCCGGTCTCCAGTGCGGAGAAGAACGCTTCGGCTCCCTCCTCCTCTGCCAGACCGATGATGGCGCTCATATGGCGCACCTTGGCCATGTTGAGCACACGCAGCAAGGCTGCTGCCTGCTGCGGGGTGCGGCAGGCATCCAGAATGATGAGTGGGCGCTGCGAGATGACCCGGATGCTGCTGCGGTTTTCCACCGCAGCCAGACCTTCCAGAATGGCATCGTCGGTAACATCAAAGCCCTTGCGGCACAGCGCCAGCGAAAGCTCCACAGCCATGGCAGCGCTGCCCGCCGCATGACGGCCCAGAAAAGCCAGCGGCACGGTATATCCGCCGTAGTCCACCTTGCTGGCAAACTTTTCTGCCTCCAGAAAGGTGATATCCTCCGGGTCCGGCACCACCAGCTCGCAGCCGCACTTGCCTGCGGCCACGATCAGCTCGCTGAGTACAGACTTGGGCTGCTCCGGCGCGGTGACGCAGATGCTTTCCTTGCGCATGACACCTGCTGCCAGAGCCGCAAGGCGCTCCACCGAGCGGCTCACACCGTCCGGGCCGACCGAGGTGACGGCGCACACCGGCATGCCGGGCAGCGCTTCCGCAAGGCCCGCATCCGGCAGTTCCACCACGGCCAGCGTGCAGCCCGCTGCGCCAAAGCAGTTGGCCGCAGCAGCCAGCTCCGCTGCATCCTGCGGCAGGGCTTCGGCTGCGGAAAGGGCATCCGCAGTCAGAGCCAGCAGGCCCTCGTCCACCGGGGCATCATCGATGCAGATGCGCTCCGACAGCGGGCGGCACCCGGCATGGTACAGGCCGGCATGGATTCCCTGTGCGTGCAGGATGGCCGCCAGCAGACGGGCCGTCACGGTCTTGCCTGCCGTGCCTGCCACGCCCACGAACTGCACCTTCTGCACCGGCGCGGTGAACGCGGCGCGCAGCTGTTCGGTGGAGGCAAAACCGTCCGGCAGGGCGGCAAAATACTGATTTGCCTGTTCGATGGTCATTGGTTACTCCTTATTACGATGGTTGAACAACAATCTGCACAGCGCCATGAGCACCAGCGCCGTAAGGATGCCCGCCAGAACGCCGGCTGAATCCAGCCACACATCGGTGACCTGACTGCTGCGTCCGGGCGAAAAGATCTGGATGGTCTCATCGGTCAGCGCAGTGAGCACGCCGCCCAGCATGGGCACGCTGATGTGCCAGATATACTGCCGGGTATACACCCGCATACACAGCATGAGCAGAAAGCCCTCCAGCATATACTCGCAGAAGTGTGCCAGCTTGCGCACGATGTGGTCGGTCAGGCGCTGGGCAAGGGCCGGATGGCCCAGACGGCGCAGAGCCGCCTGCAGCAGAGTGAGCACCCGGCTGCTGGACACAGTAGACACCGAGGCGATCTTCATGGAATTGGAAAAGATGAACGCGATGCAGCCGATGAGAGCAAGGGTAAAGATCACCCGCCCTGCGGTCACCCACGGCGAAGTGCGCTGTGCGCTGCTGTTATATTCCCCGCTCAAATCAGCCCAGAGCCTTGATGCTCTGCTCGATGTTGGCCAGCTTATCCTGGCTCTTGGCGTACTTATTGCGGATATCCTCCACCAGTGCCGCCGGGGCGCGCTCCACGAACTTGGGGTTGTTCAGCTGGTTCGCGAACATGGCCATTTCCTTTTCGGCCTTGGCCTTTTCCTTGTTCAGGCGGGCCAGTTCCTTGTCGCGGTCGATCAACTCCATCATGGGGATGAAGCCGCGGGCGGCGTGGGTGGACACCTGCACCATGCCGTCGGTGCTTCCCTCGTACTTCTCGGTAAAGGTCACGTCGGTGGCAAAGGCGAACTTTGCCAGATAGACCTGTGCCTTCTGGAAGGGTGCAGCGTCGGCGGTCTCGATGATCATGCTGGTCTTTTTGGCGGGGTGGACATTCATCTCGGTGCGCATGGTACGCACGGCCTTGATGTAGTCCATGACCTTTTCAAAGGCTTCCTCTTCGTCGGCCCAGTTGTGAGCTTCGTCAAAGGTGGGCCAGCTCTGGGTCATGATGGTCTCGGCAGAGCCGGGCAGAGCCTGATACAGCTCCTCGGTGATGAAGGGCATGAAGGGATGCAGCAGCTTGAGGGCCTTGTCCAGCACATACACCAGCACACGGCGGGCGGTGTCGGCCTGCTCGGCATCTCCGGAGTTCAGGCGGGGCTTTGCGATCTCGATGAACCAGTCACAGTAGACATCCCAGATAAAGCTGTTGATCTTGGCGGCGGCCAGACCCATCTCGTAGTGGTCGAGGTTGTCGGTCATGGCACCGGCCACCTGATTCAGCTTGGTGAGCACCCACTTGTCGCTCATGTCCAGCTTGTCCTCGCTGGGCAGGCCCGGGGTAAAGTCCTCGGGCAGGTTCATCAGCACAAAGCGGGTAGCATTCCACAGCTTATTGGCAAAGTTGCGGGCAGCCTCCACCTTCTTTTCGATATAACGCATGTCGTTGCCCGGGGTGGAGCCATCCACCAGCATAAAGCGCAGGGCATCTGCACCGTACTGGGCAATGACTTCCAGCGGGTCGATGCCGTTGCCCAGACTCTTGGACATCTTGCGGCCCTGACTGTCGCGCACGATACCGTGGATGCAGACAGTGCTGAAGGGTGCCTTGCCGGTGTAGGCCAGACCGGAGAAGATCATGCGGCTGACCCAGAAGCCGATGATGTCGTAGCCGGTAACAAGGGTGTTGGTGGGGTAGAAATACTTGAGGTCTTCGCTCTCTTCATTGGGCCAGCCCAGTGTGCTGAAGGGCCACAGAGCGGAGGAGAACCAGGTATCCAGCGTATCGGGGTCCTGCGTGAGCTTTGCGCTGCCGCACTTGGGGCAGGCACAGGGAGCAGACTTTGCCACCACGGTCTCGCCGCAGTCGTCGCAGTACCATGCCGGGATCTGATGGCCCCACCACAGCTGACGGCTGATGCACCAGTCGCGGGTGTTCTTCATCCAGTTCATATAGTTCTTGGTGAAGCGCTCGGGCACGAACTTGATCTCGCCCTTTTCCACGCTCTCGATGGCGGGCTTTGCCAGCGGCTCCATCTTGACGAACCACTGCTTGGACACCATGGGCTCGATGGTGGAGTGGCAGCGGTAGCAGGTGCCCACCTCGTGCTTGAGGGGCTCGATCTCCTTCAGGAAGCCGCCTGCTTCCAGATCGGCCAGAATGGCCTTGCGGGCCTCGAGGGTGGTCATGCCGGCGTACTTGCCGCAGTCCAGCACCTCCGGCTCATTGATGGCGTTCTTGCCGGCGGCGAACAGGGCATCGGCAGCAGCCTTGTCGGCAGCACCGGTCATGTGGCCGTCGTAGGTGAACACACGCACGATGGGCAGGTTGTGGCGCAGACCCACTTCAAAGTCGTTAGGGTCGTGGGCGGGGGTGATCTTGACCACACCGGTGCCCTTGGTCATGTCGGCGTGCTCGTCGCACACAATGGGGATCTCCTTGTTCAGCAGGGGCAGCACCACATGGCAGCCGTGCAGATGGGCATAGCGGGGGTCATCGCCGTTGATGGCAACAGCGGTATCGCCCAGCATGGTCTCGGGACGGGTAGTAGCCAGCTCCAGCATCTCGCCGGTCTCCTTGACCGGGTACAGCAGGTGCCAGAAGCTGCCGTCCTTCTCCTCGTACTCCACCTCGGCATCAGAAATGGAGGTGTTGCAGTGGGGGCACCAGTTGACCATGCGGTTGCCGCGGTAGATCAGGCCCTTGTCGTACAGGCGCACGAACACTTCCTTGACAGCCTCGGAGCAGCCCTCGTCCATGGTAAAGCGCTCGCGCTCCCAGTCGCAGCTGCTGCCCAGCTTCTTCAGCTGGCTGACGATGCGGTTGCCGTACTTGGTCTTCCATGCCCATGCACGGTCCAGAAAACCATCGCGGCCCACCATCTCCTTGGTCAGGCCCTCGGCACGCATGGCCTCCACCACCTTGGCTTCGGTAGCGATGGATGCATGGTCGGTACCGGGCACCCACAGGGCGGCATAGCCCTGCATCCGCTTGGTGCGGATGAGGATGTCCTGCATGGTGTTATCCACCGCATGGCCCATGTGCAGCTGACCGGTGACGTTCGGGGGCGGCATGACGATGGTGTAGGGTTTCTTGTCGGGGTCTGCCTTCGTGTGGAAGTAGCCGCCGTCCAGCCAGAACTGGTAGATGCGGTCTTCCACCTGGCTGGGATCGTACTGTTTTGCAAGTTCTTTCATAGGGTCCTCCCAGTAAAAAATGATGAAGTGGGACGAAAAAAGCCGTCCCACGGAACGTTCCATGGGACGGCTGTAATAACCGCGGTACCACCCAAATTGCGCAGAGCATCCTGCGCCCCTTGATGCCCCGGTAACGTGGGACAGCTCCGAGAGCGGCTTGCTCTTCAGCTCACCGCTCCTGCTCCAAAGTGACAGCACACCGCCGGGCCATACCGGGTTTTCAGCAGCCCCCGGCTCTCTGGATGGCAAAAGCGATGCACACTCTTCTTCAACGCATTTATAAAAAGAATATAGCGTTTTTTGTGCGATTTGTCAATTACTTTTTCTTCAAAAGAATTTATCCCGATGCATCTTACGGTTTGGGCCTTATTCGTGAAAGCGCGTTTGGAGTGGCCCGCAGGCCACGACAAACGCAAATATAAAAAATATTTTTTCCGCTATCAATGGCCAGAGCAAACGCATCGGCCATTTTCAATCCGCGATTCCTTCATCCTTCAGCCTTGCAATGAGCCGCTCCATCAGGGCGATGCGGTTGAAGGGGGTCATCAGGTAAAAGCCGTCTGCATAGGGCGCTGCGGCCTGCGCGGCCTTCACCGAGACTTCCAGCCCCAGCTCTTCGCCCTGCGCACGGTCCAGCCCGGCAAAGCGCTCGATGATCTCAGCATCCACATGGATGCCGTTGACCTCGTTCTCCATAAAGACGGCGTTGCGCTGGCTCACCACCGGCATGATACCGGCCAGAATTTTCGCCTTTTCGCCCAGTGTTTCGCGGGTCTTTTTCAGGTTCACCACCGCCTGTGCGGAGAGCACCGGCTGGGTAAGGAAGCCGCTCATGCCATTTTGCAGCTTTTCCTGTGCGCGGCGCAGCTCCACATCAAAGTTGCGGGCGTTCAGGTTCAGCGCACCGAACACGGTGAGGGGCGAGGGCATCTCCCGGCCCTCCCCTGCCAGTGAGACGATGTACTGCGCCAGCTTGCGGGAGTTGAACTGGTACACGTTTTTCACCTCGTCCCGCTCCGCGGTGGGGATGGGGTCGCCGGTGATGGCCAGCACCTCCCGCACGCCCTCGGCGTACAGGCCCAGCAGCAGGGCCTTTGTGGCGTTCAGATTGCGGTCGCGGCAGGTCATGTGGGGCAGCACGTTCAGCCCCAGCTCCCGGTGCACCCGGCAGGCCACCAGCGAAGAATCCATCCGTGCCCGGGCAATGGGACAGTCCGCAATGGTCAAAAGGTCTGCACCAGCAGCCTGCAGGCGGCGTGCACCGTCCAGATAGCCGGTCAGGTCGGCATCCTTGGGGCTGTCCAGTTCAATGGCGATCACCTTTTTGCCCGCGTTCAGCTTGCGCAGGAAGGCATCGTCTTTTTCCACCTCCGGCTTTGCGGCAGTGGAGACTGCTGCTGCCGGGGCTGCAGGCAGTGTTTCCGGCAAGGCATCCAGTGCCGCACGCAGGGCCGCAATGTGGGCAGGCGTAGTGCCGCAGCAGCCGCCCAGAATGCGCACACCCTCGGCAGCAAGGCGGGCCAGCTCCCGTGCAAAATATTCCGGCCTGCCCTGATACTGCACCCGGGTGCGTGTGACCACCGGGTAGCCCGCGTTGGGCATCACTGCAAGCGGCAGCTTTGTCTCGCCAAGCTGCTGCACCAGCGCACGCATGGCACCGGGAGCAGAAACGCAGTTCAGGCCCACAGCATCCACTGCACCGCAAGCAGTCATGCTGCGCACAAGCTCTGCGCAGTGACGGCCCTCGCGGGTGTAGCCGTCCGGCAGCACTGCAAAGGACACCAGCACAAAGGCATCCGGCACTGCTTCTTTGATCTGCCGCGCGGCTTCGGCCACACCGGCATCGCTGCTCAGCGTCTCAAACAAAAAGTTCTTTGCACCCAATGCGGCAAACCTCTCGGCAAGGGCCGTATAGATCTGTGCCGCCGGGAGTGCCTCGGTGTCCGGGGCCGGGCCAAGATCGGCAAACACGGCAGCGCCGGTCTTTGCAGCGGCCTGTGCAGCCAGTTTCCAGCCTTCGTCCGCCATGGCATCCCACATGGGGTTCTGCGCTGCTGCCATGCGCGGCAGGCCAAAGGTGTTGGTCTTGATAGCATCGGCACCCGCTTCCAGATACGCGCGGTGCACGGTCAAAATGCCGTCCGGGTCCAGCAGGTTTGCCTGCTCACATTCCTGCCCGGGCTTTGCCTTATAATATGTACCCATGCCGCCATCGAACAGCAGCGGGCACTTTTTTAAAATTTCACGCACATCCTTCATGAGGGAGTTCTCCTTTTTCCTACAAAAACGCTTGGCTTTCAGTTTAATGCACAAATGCCGTCCGGTCAAGCGTTTTTTCACGGCGGCGCTTGCAGGAACGCAAAATTTGTGCTATCCTATGCATACTTTATAAAGTGGGGAGGTGTGTGCCATGCGCCATGCCGGAACGCAAACGCTTGAGACCGACCGGCTTTTCCTGCGCCAGCTTCTGCCCGAGGATGCCGAGCAGATGTATACGAACTGGGCATCCGACCCGGAAGTGACCCGCTTTCTGCGGTGGGAGCCGCACAAAAACGCGCTGGAGACCGTAGGTCTGCTGGCGGCATGGGCCACCCTTTACCCGAACCCGGACTACTACCAGTGGGCCATTGTGGAAAAGGCTTCCGGGCAGGTGTTTGGCAGCATCAGCATTTTCAATGCTCTGCTCAGTGACCCGGCACAGAAAGCGCTCTGGCCTCAACAGGACTGCACAGACGGCATCTGGGAAGCAGGCTACTGCATCGGGAAGCACTGGTGGAACCATGGTTTTACAACCGAAGCTTTAAAAGCAGCAGTAAACTACTGGTTTGAGAATACAGACGGCGGCTGGCTCACCTGCTGCCACGCAAAAGAGAACCCTGCCAGCGGCCGGGTGATGGAAAAAGTAGGCTTTCTCTACCACCACGATGCCATTGATCATAAATTTGACGGCACACCGGTGGAGTGCAGAAGCTATCTGCTGACAAGAGAACGATATAACAGAAAGGACTTACCTTGAGCGAACTTTACGATATTTTGGTAGAAACACCCCCGACGAAGGTCATTCTGCTGGCGCTGGATCAGGGCCTGTGGGACTGCGAGCGCAGCCTTGCAGAGCTTTCCGCCCTGTGCGAAGCAAACCACATGGAAGCCGTGGCACAGGTGACCCAGAAGCGCCAGACCCCGGAGACCGGCATCGTGCTGGGCAGCGGCAAGCTGGAGGAAGCATCCCTTGCCGCCGAAACGCTGGGCGCGGAATGCGCCGTATTTGACGGTGAACTGACCGGCAGCCAGATCCGCAACATCTCCAATGCGCTGGGCGGACTGGAAGTGATCGACCGCACCATGCTGATCCTTGAAATTTTCCGCAGCCGCGCCGTCACCAACGAGGGCAAGCTGCAGACCGAACTGGCCCTTCTGCGCTACCGCCTGCCCCGTCTGCAGGGCATGGGCGAAGCGCTCAGTCGTCAGGGCGGCGGTGGCGGCGGCGGCGGTGGTGCCCGCCGCGGTGCCGGTGAGACCAAGCTGGAACTGGACCGCCGCCATGTGCATGCCCGCATCGATGCGCTGGCTGAAAAGCTGGCCGAAATGGAAAAGCGCCGGGGCGAGAGCCGCAAGGCCCGTGCCAAGACCGGGATGCCGGTGGTCAGCCTTGTAGGCTATACCAACGTGGGCAAATCCAGCCTGATGAATGCTCTGTGCGGCCCCAGCGTAGCCGAAGCGGACATGCTGTTCGCCACACTGGACCCCACCAGCCGCAAGCTGATACTGCCCAGCGGCATGGCGGTGCTGCTGGTGGACACGGTGGGCTTTGTGTCCCGCCTGCCCCACAATCTGGTGGAAGCCTTCAAGTCCACGCTGGAAGAAGCGGCATGGTCGGACGTGATCATCCGTGTGGCAGACGCAGGCGATGAGCAACGGGAAGAGCAGCTGGCCGTCACGGACGAGGTTCTGGACGGGCTGGACTGTGCGGACATCCCCCGCCTGACCGTCTACAACAAGTGCGATAAGCCGGGTGCCATGAGCTTTGACCCGGACATCCTGCTCACCAGTGCCAAGACCGGCTACGGTCTGGACACCCTGCTGGCAAAGCTGGACGAGGTGCTCAGCGACCGGGTGCACACCTTAAAGGTGCTGCTGCCCTACGATAAACTGGGCCTTGCCGCCCCCATGCGGGAGCGCGGCAGCGTGCAGGTGGAGGAATACCGGGAGGACGGGCTGTATCTGGAGGGCATCGTCAAGACGGAAGACCTGCACTGCTTTGAAGGGTATCTGGTCTGATAGGCGTACACGATCTAAATCGCCTCCGCTGTGCTCCGGCTATCATCAGCGGAATAATATTTTGAGATAGAACAAGCCCGGAAAGTCTGCGGACTTTCCGGGCTTGCATTTTCACGGGCGGGGTCGCAGCCGAAAGCAGCTGCTCTATGGGTCGAGTACATTGTCTGCCACTGCTTTTTTCAAAAAGAAAAAATCCCCAACAAACACAAAAACCCGCCTGGCAGCGGGCTTTTGTGTATAGAGGGGTGGGAAAGTATATAAAGTGGTGAATCTCAAATTCAAAGCGGCAGGCGCTTTCTGTTCTGCGCTGCCTTGCATGATGTATTATACCCCTTTTTGTTTTCTTGTCAAACAAAATTTTCCGGTTTTGCTTTAAATTAAGTCTTTACTTTTTCGATAAAACTTTATATAATTAACGCAAAGCAAAGCAAAAGCAAATTTTTTTGACTTTTGTATGTTTGCACCAACAATAAAACTTTACTTTCAAAAAATTTTATACAATCCAACATATTTTCAAAAAGGAGTATTCCCCATGGATGATCTGGATCGTAAGATTCTCTCCCTGCTGGCAAAGAACGCGCGGATGCCGGTCAAGGAGATCGCCGAGCAGGTATCACTGACCAGTCCTGCTGTTTCCAGCCGCATTCACAAGCTGGAAACGGATGGCATCATCAGCGGCTACACCGTCACCCTGAACCGCCCCGCTGACCGGATGTATGTGGATGCCCTCATCAGCCTTTCGGTAGCACCTTCCAAGCAGGATGCCTTTCTGGAGCTGCTGCAAAGCAGCAAGGAAGTGCTGCAGTGCTACCACGTCACGGGTGCATACACCTTCCTTGTCAAGGTGAGCTGCGGCAGCATGCCCCAGCTGGAGCACCTGATCCTGCAGTTCCAGAAGCTGGGCACCACCAGCACCCAGATCATCCTTTCCACGCCGGTGAACCACGGCGAGCTGGATGCCCTTATGCTGTAACGCTGTTCATAAAATGGTTACGTTTGCGGTGCAATTCTGCCGGGGTGTTCTTTCGTATTATGGATAGCAGGCGCAAAACAGCACACAATAGCTTCAAAACCGCTGCGCCCGCTTTCACACGAAGATTTTCACACACGAAAGGACTTCATTTATGAAACGTATCATTGCTTCCCTGCTTGCCGGTCTGTGCCTGCTTGCTCTGGTGGGCTGCTCTGCCGGCAGCAAGGCCGACTCTTCCGCCCCGAAGGACTACTCCCAGATCATCCACGATGCCCGCACCGACGAGGACAACGAATACGATATGATCTTTACCAAAGGTGAGGACGGCAAATTCACCGCCATCGACGGCTACAGCGCCGAGTATGAGGCCGACCAGCTGAATGACGAGCTGAAAGACATCGTGTTCCCCCTGCTGGGCCTTGAGGACGGCAGCTACGAGAGCTTTGCTGCCTCTGTTTCCTCCATGATGGTGCGCAGCTACGCCGTTGCCATCGTAAAGCCAGCCGAGGGCAAGACCGATGCCGTGAAAGCCGCACTGGAAGCCTATGTGCAGAGTGAGCAGCAGTCCATGGAGCACTACCTTGAGGATCAGTATCTGGTCGCCAAGGCGGCCACCGTCACCGTAGCTCCCACCGGTGAGGTGGTTCTGGTGTGCGCCGAGGATCACGACACCATTCTTTCCAACATCGAAAAAGCCCTTGCCGCATAATTTTTGCCCTGCCGAAGCCGCATCCTGCCGGGATGCGGTTTCTTTTTGTGTGCAGATATGCTATACTGTTCCCGTGAACTTGCACTGAAATACAGGAGTATTTATGTATAAAGCGACTATCGTGATCCCGAATATCAACGGCAAGGGCTGGCTGAAGGATTCTATCGAGTCGGTCTATGCCCAGACCGAACAGAACTTTCGGCTCATTGTGGTGGACAACGGTTCCACCGACGAAAGTCTGGAGCAGGCCCGCAGCTATTGCAGCCGCGAAAATTTCACCCTCATCGAAAACGGCACCAATACCGGATTTTCCCATGCAGTGAATCAGGGCATTGCGCTGGCGGACAGTGAATATGTGGTGCTGTTCAACAACGATGCCTTTGCCGAACCCCAGTGGCTGGAAGAGCTGATCCGCACCGCTGAGACCGACCCGAAAATCTTTGCAGTGCAGAGCCTGATGATCCGACACTTCGACCGGGAGCTGGCCGACGATGCCGGCGATTATGTCACCTGGATGGGCTTTGCCTGCAAGACCGGCGATGGCCGCCGCGCCAGCCGCTATACCCGGCAAAAGCGCATCTTCTCGGCCTGCGGCGGTGCGGCGCTCTACCGCAAGAGCATTCTGGACGAGATCGGCAATTTTGACGAGAACTTCTTTGCCTACTTTGAGGATGTGGATCTGAGCTGGCGCGCCAACAATGCAGGCTATAAAAACCTGCTCTGCCCCACCGCCAAGTGCTACCACATCTGCGGTGCCAGCACCGGCGCGGTGAAGTACAACGCCTTCAAAAGCCAGCAGAGCGGCCGCAACAGCATCCTGCTGCCGCTCAAGAACGAACCGCTGCTGATGCTGATTTTAAACTTCATCCCGCTGGCCGTGGGCTACCTGCTCAAGTGCTACAAGTTCCACAAACAGGGCTTTGGCGAGGCATGGGACAAGGGGATGCACGAAGCCTTTGCCCTGCTGAAAAGCGGCAGGCTGGGCAAGCGGCCTTTCCGCCTGAAGGATCTGCCCAACTACATCCTGATGGAGCTGTGGATGATCTGGAACATGGTGCCGTACCTGTGGTACCGGCTGGTGATCGTAAAATTTGACCTCAAATAAAAAATACCGGATACGAAGCATCTGCCTTGTATCCGGTATTTTTGTTTTGTATTATGCCGCCGGGCTGGCTGTGCTTTCGTCCGCCTGTGCCTCGGTGCTGTCGGCGGGCTGTTTCTCCGCCTGTGTATCCACGCCCTCGTCTGCAGCGGTGCTGTCTGCCTCAGCCGAAGCAGAATCCGAACCGGCTGCTGCAAGAATGGCATCCTGCACATCGCTTTCTGCCATGGGTTCCGGCACATTCGCGGCCGGTGTGCTTTCCGTGCTCTCGGCCTTGGTCTCGCTCTCGGTCAGGCCGGTGAGATACCAGCTGCCGCTCTGGCGCTCGAACAGATAATCCATGTACTTGGTGGGCGTATCCGAAGAAACATTGATGATGCTGTCGTCCGTGCTGGTGGTGGGAATATAGCCCACGGTCACATGCAGCTTGCCGCTGCGCTTGAACAGCTTGGTGACGACAGCGCGGTAGTAGCCCACCGTGCCGGTGACCGGAATCTTATAGCACTGGGTGGCATCGTCAAACTCGATGGTCATATCCTCCATCTCAAAGCTGCGGTGGGTCAGCTTGAAGCCGGGGCCAAGCAGCTTTGCAAGGTAGGCATCCACATCCAGCGAGGGCAGCAGCAGCTGTTCGGTGTCGGGGTCGGTATTGTAGTTGTCAAAGCCGCCCTGCGTTTCCTGAATATTATAGATGCAGCCCCACACCGCAGCTTCGCGCAGAGTCAGGTCGTCGATGTTCTCAATGCCGTCAAATGGCATGGGGTCAAACAGCACAAGCCCTTCCAGCTTATCTTCATATTCCTGCTTTTGGGCGGTATCATCGAACAGGTTCGCCACCGCGCCCACACCGGCCCGCAGCACGGTAACAAAGCCCACGATCACCAGAATGGCAACCAGAAGGCCCAGTGCCTGCCGCCCGCGGCGGCGCTGCATCCGGGCATGTTCTTCAGGGGTAATATAATGTTTCATAGTTGTTTTATCTCCCAGGGTTCTCAAATGCTACAGTGTCCAGTATACCACATACCGGCCCATTGTGCAAAACTATGCCCGTGGTTTTTTTGTGAAAAGCGCATTCCTTATTCCCATGTCTTCCACACATCGGGCTGGTAGCCCACGGTGGCCTTGCGGCCATTGCGTACAATGGGCGTTAAAAACAGCTGCTGGTTCTCAAACAGCTTGTCCTCCTTCTGCCAGTCCACCAGTGCGTCCAGAAGTGCAAGGGTCTGCTTGTCCTTCGCATTGGGGTCCACCAGCTTTTCCCAGCCGCCAAGAGCGCGAGCTACGTTCTCGAACTCGCCGCGGCTCATCTCTTTTTCCTTGAGGTCGATCATCTGGAACTTGATGCCGCGCTCCTTGAAATAGCGCTGGGCCTTTTTGGTATCAAAGCACTTGCTTGTGCCAAAGATCTGAATATTCATGGTCTGTACCCTCCTGAATTTTTATTGTACCACATCCTGTGCCCTCTGCATAGGCATAATTCGCAGCCGGATGGGCCATACTGCCCGCAGGGCATTATCAGAAGGAGGTTTTTCTATGAACGCATATGTTGACCCTGATTTGTGCATTGGCTGCACCCAGTGCGCCGGGCTTTGCCCCGCCGTGTTCCAGATGGAAGGCACGCTGGCCGTGGCCCAGCCCGGGCCGATCCCACCGGAGGAGGTGCCGCAGGCTGTGGACGCAGCCAACGCCTGCCCGGTAAGCGCGATCCGCATCGAGGAGTAAGAGGGAAGGCCGTCAACCATGTTGGCGGCTTTCTCTCTTTTTTACGCAAAAATCCCCCGCTGGGCACGGTTTTGTGGTATAATGCAAAATGTGTAATAATGCAATGGAGGAACACGACTATGCGTTTACTGGTCATTGACGGCAACAGCATTGCCAACCGTGCTTTTTTTGGCATCAAGCTGCTGACCACCAAGGACGGACGATACACCAACGCCATCTATGGCTTTCTGAATATCCTGCTCTCCCTGCTTAAGGAGTGCGAACCCGACGAGGTGGCTGTTGCCTTTGACCTGAAGGCTCCCACCTTCCGCCACAAAATGTACGATGGCTACAAGGCCACCCGCCATGGCATGCCCGAAGAGCTGGCCCAGCAGATGCCGGTGCTCAAGGAACTTCTGGCAGACCTCGGCTACCGCACCGTCACCGCCGAAGGCTGGGAAGCGGATGATATCCTTGGCACGCTGGCCGCTGCCTGCGCCGCCCGAAAGGACGACTGCTTCCTTGCTACGGGAGACCGGGACAGCCTGCAGCTGGTCAGTGACACCACCACTGTGCTGCTTGCCGCCACTGTCATGGGACGCAGCAAGACGGTGACGATGGACGTGGACGCCATTCAGGAAAAATACGGCATCCAGCCCAGACAGCTCATTGAGGTGAAGAGCCTGATGGGCGATGCTTCGGATAATATTCCGGGCGTGAAGGGCATTGGTGAAAAGACCGCCCTGACCCTTGTGCAGAACTTTGGCACGCTGGAAGGCGTGTACGAGCACATCGACGATAAGCTCATCAAGCCCAAACAGCGGGAACATTTGCTGGAATGCCGCGAGATGGCCCAGCTGAGCCACACCCTTGGCACCATCCGCACCGATGCACCCATCGACACGGCCGAGGGCACCTATGCCGTGGGCGAGGGCAACAAAGCCGAGGCCGTGCGCCTTTTGCAGGAATTGGAGATCCACTCTCTGATCCCTCGCTTTGGGCTGGACGGCATTGCACCTGCCGCCCCGGAAGAAGAGGACGGCATCGAGCTGGCTGAAGCAGAGCTGGAAGCTCTGCCGCTGACCCCTTCCGGCACCTATCTGGTGGCATCGCGCCCGGCCGTGATGGGCAAGCAGGGCACCCGCAACGTGGTGCTGCAGCCGGAGAGCTGGTACGCCGTGCAGGACTGCACCGTTTACCCGCTGGAGGATGCAGACCTTGTGCGCCTGCTGGACAACGCAGACGTAACGCTGGAAGTGTTCAACGCAGCGCCCCTCTATGCCAAGGCCATGGCCGCAGGCGGCTGGGGCAGCAGCATCGTGTGGGATGGCAAGCTTGCCGCCTACCTGCTGGACGCTTCTGCTTCCAAGTATCAGATCAGCGAGCTGACCGCCAGCTACCGCGCCGCTGCTGCCTTTACCTGTGCCGATTACCCGGATGCAGGCCGCCTTGCAGACCTGTTCTGCAAGATGAAGGCCGAGATCACCGCCTGCGGAGAGGACAGCCTTTACAATGAGATCGAGTTCCCGCTGGCACAGGTGCTGGCCGATATGACCCGCACTGGTGTGCTGGTGGACAAAGACGGCATCGAGCAGTTCGGCGTAAAGCTGCGCACTGAGCTGGAGCAGGTGCTCACCCGCATCCACATGGAAACCGGCAGCGCCAGCTTCAACCCCAACAGCCCCAAGCAGTTGGGCGAAATGCTGTTTGACACCATGGGCCTGCCCCACGGCAAAAAGACCCAGCGCGGCTGGTCCACGGATGCCGAAACACTGGAAAGCCTGCGGGATTACCCGCTGGTGGAGGACATTCTGCAGTACCGCGCCTACCAGAAGCTGAACTCCACCTACGTGGAGGGCCTGCTCAAGGTGATTGGCGAGGATGGCCGCATCCACTCCACCTTCAACCAGACCGAGGCCCGCACCGGACGGCTCTCGTCCGATAACCCCAACCTGCAGAACATCCCCATCCGCACCGAGCTGGGCAGCCAGCTGCGCGCCTACTTTATTGCAAAGCCGGGCTGTGTGCTGGTGGATGCCGACTACAGCCAGATCGAGCTGCGCATTCTGGCCCACATTACCGGCGATGAGCACATGCAGCAGGCATTTTTGAACGGCGAGGACATCCACCGCAGCACCGCCGCAAAAATTTACGGCATCCCGCAGGAAGAGGTCACCTCCCGTCTGCGCTCTTCTGCCAAGGCCATCAACTTTGGCATCATGTACGGCAAGGGCGCTTACAGCCTTGCCAAGGACATCGGCGTGAGTGTGAAGGAGGCAGATGCCTTCCTCAAGAACTATCTGGCCGCGTTCCCCAAGGTGAGCGGCTACATGGATAAGACCATCGCGGACGCCAAGGCCTGCGGCTATGTATCCACCCTGTTCGGCCGCCGCCGTGCTCTGCCGGAGCTGGCAAGCAGCAACTTCAATGTGCGTTCCAGCGGCGAACGCATGGCCCGCAACACCCCCATTCAGGGCACTGCGGCCGACGTGATCAAGCTGGCCATGGTGCGGGTATGGAAGCGGCTGCGGAACGAAAAGATGGAAAGCCGCCTGATCCTGACCGTCCACGATGAACTGATCGTGGAAGCACCGCAGGCTGAAGCCGAAAAGGCTGCGCAGATCCTGCGGGAGGAAATGGAAGGCTGCGTGCAGTATGCCGTGCCCCTGAGCACCGATGTGCACGCAGGCAAAAACTGGCTGGAGGCCCACTAAAACATGATTATTTTGGGAATTGAATCCACCTGCGACGAGACCGCCGCAGCTCTGGTGGAGGATGGCCGGCACCTGCTGAGCAACGTCATTTCCACCAGCGTCAAAGAACAAGCTCTTTACGGCGGCGTTGTGCCGGAGATCGCCAGCCGCCGCCACTGCGAATTTATCAGTGCTACCGTCAAAAAAGCCCTGCTGGATGCAGGCAAGACCATCGACGATGTGGATGCCGTGGCCGTCACCTTTGCGCCGGGCCTGATCGGTGCAGTGCTGGTGGGCGTGAATTTTGCCAAGGGTCTGGCCTACTCGGCCAATAAGCCTTTGGTGCCGGTGCACCACCTGCGCGGACACATTGCCGCACTGTATCTCACCCACCCGGAGCTGAAGCCTCCCTTCCTCTGCCTTGTGGCATCCGGTGGCCACAGCCACATCGTGGAGGTGCAGGACTACACCCATTACCACATCCTTGGTCACACGGTGGACGATGCCGCCGGTGAAGCCTTTGACAAGGTGGCCCGCACGCTGGGTCTGCCCTATCCCGGCGGCCCCAGCGTGGCCAATGCCGCCAAGACCGGTAACCCCAAGGCCTATCGCCTGCCGGTGCCCCATGTGGACGGCAAGTACAACGTGAGCTTTTCCGGCCTGAAAACCGCCGTGCTCAATGAGGTGAACAAGGCCCAGATGAAGGGCGAAGAAGTGAATGTGCCCGACCTTGCCGCCAGCTTTCAGGACCGCATTGCGGGCATTCTGGCCGAAAAGCTGCTGCTGGCCGCAGCGGACACCGGCGCAAAGCAGGTGTGTCTGGCAGGCGGCGTTGCCGCCAACGGACGGCTGCGCCAGCTGGTGAACGACGGTGCCCAGAAGCTGGGTGCAAAAGTTTATCTGCCGGAGCTGAAATTCTGCGGTGACAACGGCGCTATGATCGCGGCGCAAGGGTATTACCAGTACATTGCAGGCCACACAGCGGGCCTTGAACTGAACGGTCTGCCCACTTTACCCATCGACTACGAATAAGCAGTAAAAAAAGACCTGCCTTTCCGGGATCTCCGGAAGGACAGGTCTTTTTCTTATGCAAAATATTCCTGTGCACGCTTTGCAGCGTTGTTGATGCAGGCCCGCAGCTCGTCCAGCGTATCAAACTTTTTGCTGGGGCTGAGGTAGGCGTGGAACTCCACCACCGGGTCGGTGCCGTAGAGGTCGCCGGAAAAGCCCGGGATAAAGGTCTCGCAGGTCACCTTGGTGGCATCATCGTTGACGGTAGGGCGGCTGCCAAGGCCGGTGGCCGAAGGATACCATTTGCCGCCGATGAAGGTGCGGGTGATATAGATGCCGCTGCGGGGCAGCTGAAAGCCCTCGGGATACAGCTGGTTGATGGTGGGCACCCCCAGCGTGTGGCCCAAACCTGCACCGTGCTGCACCTCGAACCGGATGGCGTAGGGCATCCCCAGCATGGCGTTTGCTGCCGGGATGTCGCCGCCTTCCAGCGCGGTGCGGATGCGGGTGGAAGACACCGGCTTTTCCTCAAACTGCGCCATGGGCACCACGATCACCTCCACGCCCAACGGAGCGCAGAGGGTGCGCAGCAGCTCCGGGTTGCCGGCCGCTTTGGCACCAAAGGTAAAGTTTTCGCCGCAGACCAGCGCACGGGCATTGCAGTCCCGCACGATGCCCAGCACGAACTGCTCCGGGGTCAGGCCCTTGATTTCCTCAAAGTCCGGCGTGAGGTAATACTCCACGCCAAGGCTTGCGATCAGAGCATGCTTATCCGCTGTGGAAAGCAGGCGCTTGCCCTTCATCTTATTCACCATCGGCAGCTTGAAGGTAAACACCGCCGGGGCGGCATCGTGTTCTTTGGCCCACTGCACGGCGCTTTCGATCACCGCACGGTGGCCGATGTGGATGCCGTCAAAAAAGCCCATTGCCACTGCGGTGCCTTTTTCCGGCTGCGCCAGCGGCAGCGGTGCAAATTGTGAAATGATCTGCATGGGTTTTGTTTCCTTTTTCAATTACGTTCTACGAACAGTTTTTCCACCCGCAACACACCCTGTACGATATTGGCAAGGCCCAAAAACTGTCCGGCGGCATTGCGCACCCGGTAGCGGCCATCTGCTGCCGGATACCGGCTGGTGGGGCAGCCGTTGTACAAATGATGTTCCACCCAAGGCTCCACCACCAGCAGCGGCAGGCTTTCAAACACGCTTTCCACCGGCAGCATCAGCGCTTCCAGTGCGTCCATGCCCTGCTCTTTTGCGGCAAGAATTTCCTCCAGCGTGTGGGCATCGGCTTCGGTGTACACGCCCGCCGAGGTGCGGCGCAGTGCGCTCATGGTGCCCTTCTGGCCCATGGCTGCGGCAATGTCTTCCAGCAATGTGCGGATATAGGTGCCCTTGGAGCACGTTACATCCAGCACATACTCATTTTCGGCAGGGCTGCCGCCGTAGGTGATGCTGTAAATTTCAATGGGGCGCGCCTTGCGCTCCACGGTCACGCCCTCACGGGCCAGCTTATACAGCGGCTGACCGTTCAGCTTGATGGCCGAGTACATAGGCGGCACCTGCATCTGCGGGCCGATGAATTGTGGCAGCACGGCCAGCAGTTCCCCTTCGCCCGCCGTGACCGGAGCCGTTTCCAGCACAGTGCCGGTCACATCGCCGGTGTCGGTGCGCGCGCCCAGTTTTAAAACCGCACGGTAGCTTTTATTGTGGTTCAGCTGCAGGTCCACTGCCTTGCTGGCACCGCCGCAGAACACCGGCAGCACGCCGGTGGCCATGGGGTCCAGCGTGCCGCTGTGGCCCAGCTTGCGGGTGCCCAGCACGCCGCGCAGCTTTGCCACCACATCAAAGCTGGTCCAGTCCATGGGCTTGTCAACGATCAGGATGCCCTGCATTTATGCTTCCTCCTGCGGTGCGTCCAGCTCGGCTTCCACCTCTGCCAGAATTGCATTTTTTGTGTTTTCCAGATTGCCCAGCAGCTCACAGCCTGCAGCGCGGCTGTGACCGCCTCCGCCCAGACGCCGGGCGATGGCGCAGGCGTCCACGCCCTTTGCGGTGCGCACGCTGATGCGGTAGCTGCCGCCGGGCTGTTGCCGCAGAGTCAGGCCCACCTTTACGCCCTCAATGCTCACAGGCAGGCTGGTCAGTTCTTCCAGATCGGCCGGATCCACCCTGCTCTGCTCGATCTCGTCCCGGGTGAGGTAGATGAGCGCGCACCGGCCATCCAGATAGTATTCCAGATGGTTGCGGGCAATGCGCTCGGCCTCCATGCGCTCACGGGGCTTGGTATCGAACAGCAGGGTGTTCAGCTCCTCCACATGGCAACCCGCCTCAATGAGCTTTGCCGCCACGATGTGGGTGTTTGCCGTGGTGGAAGAGAACCGGAAGCAGCCGGTGTCGGTTGCAAGGCCGGTGTAAAGGCAGTCTGCAATGTGCGGCGTAATGGCAACGCCCATGGCGTTGATCACCTCGTACAGCAGCTCTGCCGCCGCTGCGGCGCTGCCATTGAGCAGGGTGAAGTCGGCATAGCCGCTGTTGCCTGCGTGATGGTCGATGCACAGGTCCACATGGCGCGAGAACTGCTTCATACCGTTGTTTTCTCCAAACAGCTGCACGCTGGCGACATCCACCGCTACCACCGTCTGCGGCTCAAACTCACCTTTGAACATATGTGCGTTGGTAAACGCATACCGGTTGGGAATGGCATCGGAGCAAAGCACTGCCACGTTTTTATCCAGTGCTTTCAGTGCACAATACAGCGCGCTGCCGCAGCCAATGGTATCGCCATCCGGGTTTTTGTGACACAGAATCAAAATGTTGTCCGCCGTCATCAGGCGCTGGGCCATCTGCTGCACATTCAACTGTTCTGTCATTCCATGATCCATCCTTTCCGCAGGCGGAATTATTCTTCGGTCTCCTCCGGTGCGCTGGCTTCGGTGTCAGCGTCGCCGTTCACGTTCAGCGTGCGGAGCAGCTCGTTGATGTGGGCTGCATAGGCGGCACCGTCATCCTCTACGAAGATGAAGCGGGGAGCCTTGCGGATGTGCATTTTCTTGCTCACTTCAGTGCGCACATGGCCTGCCGCGCGGTTCAGTGCCTCGATGGCGGGCTTTGGGCCGTCCTCGCGGCCCATCACGCTCACATACACCTTGGCCACATCCAGATCAGGGGTCACATCCAGACGGGTGACGGTGAGCAGACCGCCCTCCAGACGCGGGTCCTTCAGCCTGCCGATGATGGCAATGATCTCGCGCTTCATATCCTGCGCCAGACGGCCCATATTTTTCTGAGACATAGTATTTCTCCCTATAAAAGAAAACCCTCTCAGCCTCGCTTCGCTCGGCAGCTCTCCCGAGGGACGAGCTTTTTGCGTGGATACGGCAAACGTTCCGTTTCTCTGCAAACCTCCCACCTCGGGGGAGGTGGCATTGCGCCAGCAATGACGGAGAGGGTTATTTCAGATCTTAATCGCGGTACTCTTCCATCTTGAAGGCTTCGTACACGTCGCCTTCCTTAACGTCGGCAAACTTTGCCAGAGTAACGCCGCACTCGTAGCCCTCGGCCACTTCCTTGGCATCATCCTTGAAGCGCTTCAGGGATGCGATCTCGTCCTCGGTGATGACGATGCCGTCACGCACCACGCGCACCTTGCTGTCGCGGGTGATCTTGCCGCTGGTCACGCGGCAGCCTGCAACGGTGCCCACATTGGAGATCTTGTACACCTGACGGACCTGCAGCTCGCCCAGAGACACCTCGCGGAACTTGGGAGCCAGCATGCCCTTCATAGCGTCGGTGACATCGTTGATGGCATCATAGATGACGCGGTACATACGCATTTCCACCTTGGTGGCAGCGGCTTCTTCCTTGGCCACGTTGTCCGGGCGGACGTTGAAGCCGATGATGATGGCGTTGGAGGCATCGGCCAGGTCCACGTCGGACTTGCTGATGGCGCCGACACCGGCGTGGATGACCCGCACGCGCACCTCTTCGTTGGAGATCTTCTCCAGGCTCTGCTTCACAGCCTCGGCAGAGCCCTGCACGTCGGCCTTGACCACGATGGCCAGTTCCTTCATGTCGTTCTGAGCCATCTGGCTGAACAGGTTATCCAGCGTGACCTTCTGGAAGGAGGAGAACTGCTTCTCCTTGGCGGCAGCAATGCGCTGCTCGGCCAGCTCACGGGCCAGACGCTCGTCCTCAACAGCCTCGAACAGGTCGCCTGCCTCGGCACTGCGGTCAGGCCGGTGATCTCCACAGGGGTGGAGGGGCCGGCATCGCTCAGCAGCTGCCCTTGTCGCTGCGCATGGTACGCACACGGCCCACAGCGGTACCGGCAATGATGACATCGCCGGAGTGCAGGGTGCCGTTCTGCACCAGAATGGTGGCAATGGGGCCCTGGCCCTTGTCCAGACGGGCCTCGACGACCGCACCCTTGGCGCGGCGGTTGGGGTTGGCCTTCAGCTCCATGACCTCAGCTTCCAGAGCGATGCGCTCCAGCAGGTCGTTGATGCCCATGCCGGTCAGGGCAGACACCGGGATGCAGGCCACATCGCCGCCCCAGTCCTCGGTGATGATGCCGTACTTGGTCAGGCCTTCCATCACGCGCTCGGGGTTTGCGGTGGGCTTATCCATCTTGTTCATTGCCACGATGATCTTGACGTTGGCAGCCTTGGCGTGGTTGATGGACTCGATGGTCTGGGGCATGATGCCGTCGTCGGCAGCAACCACCAGAACGGCGATATCGGTCATGTTGGCACCGCGGGCACGCATGGAGGTGAACGCCTCGTGGCCCGGGGTATCCAGGAAGGTGATGAGGCTGTCGTTGACCTTGACCTGATATGCACCGATGGCCTGCGTGATGCCGCCGGCCTCGCCTGCGGTGACGTTGGTCTTGCGGATGGCATCCAGGATACTGGTCTTGCCGTGGTCAACGTGGCCCATGACGCAGACCACCGGGGGACGCTCCACCAGATCCTCCTGCGAATCCTCTTCCTGGGTGAACAGGCGCTCCTCGATGGTCACATGCACCTCGTGCTCGACCTTTGCGTGGAACTCCTCGGCCAGCAGAGAAGCGGTATCAAAATCGATCACGTCGTTGATGGCGTGCATCTCGCCCATCTGCATGAACTTGGCAATGACCTTGCCGGCCTGCTGCTTCAGGCGGGCAGCCAGCTCGCCCGACGGTGATCTCGTCGGGGATCATCACCTTCAGCTGTGCGTTGCGGGCCTTTTCCAGCTGGATGCGCTGCAGACGCTCGAACTCGGTCTCGCGCTTGCCCTTCTGGAACTGCTGGCGCTGGCGCTGGCCGCGCTGGGTGAACTTCTGCTTGTTGCCCTGCGGGGTGGGCTTGCGGCGGTTCTCGGTGTTCTTGGTGGAAGCCAGATCGTCGTAACGGGCATCGAAGCGGTCCACGTTCATATCCACGGTGCGGGTATCCACGGTGACCTGATTGTCCTCGCGGCGCACGGACACAGCCTGTGCCGGAGCAGCGGATGCCTTGGCACCGGTCTCACGGGCCAGCTCGCTGAGGGAAACGGTCTTTTCCTCGCGCTTCTTGTGCTGCTCGTTCTTCTTTTCGTTATGCTTATTGCCGTTGCCTTATCCTGCTGGGCAGCGGGCTCTGCCTTTTTGGCGGCAGGCTGCTCCGGCGGGCTTTTCTGCCTTGGGAGCTTCGGGCTTCTTTTCGGCCTTCTTCTCCGCCTTCTTCTCGGTGGGCTTCGGCTCTTCCTTTGCGGCCTTGGCGCTGTTCAGGAACTCGTCCAGATTTGCCACGCTGTTGTCCTTGCTGAACTTTCTCCAGCAGGTAGTTCAGCTCGTTCTCTTCCAGATTGGAGCTGTTCTTCTTGCCGGTGCTGCCCATGGCGTTCAGCTCATCCAGGACCTTCTTGGCAGAAAGGTTCAGGTCCTTTGCAAAATCACTCACTTTATATTTTACGGTCATTCGCTCATATCCTCCTCATTTTTGATTGCTCCGCAGTCCGACAGGCGGTCAAAGCAGAGCTTTGCGAGGTTGCGGTCAGTCACCGCGTAAACAGCCACAGGCTTGCGGCTGATATCGGCCAGTTTATCCTGCGTCAGCGGCATGGTGATCACGTCCACCAGATCGCCCACAGCGTAGTTCGAGGCGCTGCACGGTCTTGGCGCTGGCATCGGATGCACCATCACCAGCCATGCCTTGCTCTTGACGCAGGCATCTTCCACGGCGTCAAAGCCCATGGTCAGCGCGCCCGCCTTGCGGCACAGGCTCACGGCCTGGAACAGGGCTTCTTCCGGCGGCAGCTTGGGTTTTGCGGGGGTGTTATTCTTCTTTGCCATTGCGGGCTGCCTCCTTTGCGGCTTCGGCCAGCTGTGCGGCCAGCGCCTCGTATACTTCGGCGGGAACCGGCTGCTCAAAGCAGCGCTCCAGCGCCTTCTTCTTTTTTGCCTTGGCCAGGCAGGCGGGGTCCGGGCAGAGGTAGCGCCGCGGCCCGGCTTTTTGCCCACCAGATCAATGCTGATCTCTCCGCTGGGTGCACGCACCACACGCACCAGCTCCTTTTTGGGGCGGCTGGTCATGCAGCCGATGCACTGGCGGGCAGGGATCTTTTTCTGTGCCATCCGGTTTCCCTCCTTTGGCATCTGCGCCGGGCTTATTCGGCGTCGGTCTCTTCTTCTTCTTCTTGGGCTCTTCGTCCTCGCCGTAGTAGCCGCTCTCGGGGCGGATATCAATGTTGTAGCCGGTCAGGCGTGCGCACAGGCGGGCGTTCTGGCCCTTGTTGCCAATGGCAAGGCTCAGCTGCTGGTCAGGCACGGTCACGCGGCAGGAGCGGGTCTCGCCGGGCAGCAGCTCCACCTTGACCACCTTGGCGGGGCTCAGGGCTGCGGAGATGAACTCGGAGACGTCCTCGCTCCACTTGACGATGTCGATCTTCTCGCCGCCCAGCTTCTCGACCACAGCGGCCACGCGGCGCCGTGCTCGCCGATGCAGGCAGAGACGGGGTTGACGTTGGGGTCCTTGCTCCACACAGCCATCTTGGTGCGGGCACCGGCCTCGCGGCTGATGGCCTTGACCTCCACGGTGCCGTCAAAGATCTCGGGCACTTCCAGCTCAAACAGGCGCTTGACAAGGCCGGGGTGGGTGCGGCTGATCATGACGCGGGGGCCGCGCTCAGTGCTGACCACGTCCACAACGTAGACCTGCAGGGTCTGGCCCTCGGTGTACACCTCGCCGGGCACCTGCTCGTTGCGGGGCAGGATGGCCTCGCCGCCCTTGCCCAGGTCCAGGGCCACGATGCCCTTCTCCGGGTCCACACGGGTGACGGTGGCCTGCACGATGTCGTGTGCGCGGGACTGGATCTCGCTCAGCTGCTGGCTGCGCTCGGCCTCGCGGATGCCCTGACGGATGACGTGCTTTGCGGTCTGGGCGGCAATGCGGCCAAAGTCCTTGGTCTTGAGGGGGGTCACGATGCGGTCGCCCACTTCATAGCTCTTGCGGATCTTCTGGGCCTCGGTGATGCCGATCTCGGAGTGCTCGTCGTACCAGTCCTCGTCGGCCACGACGTCCTGGATCAGGGCCACATCGAAGCGGCCGGTATCGGGGTCGATGTCCACCTTGACGTGGTCCTCCTCGACCTCGTAGTTCTTCTTGACGGCAATGATGATGGCAGCCTTGATCTTCTCGATCAGGTACTCTGCGGTGATGCCGCGCTCGTGCTCCAGCATGGAGAGAGCTTCAAAAAATTCGTTGTTCGCTGCTGCCATTTTTCGGGTTCCTCCTGTAATTTACTCTCTATTCTAAATCCGATCAGTCAAACAGATCTTCGTCGTCGCACAGCTGCACGCTGGATGCGGCGTTCACCTCAAAGGCCACGGGGCCGTTGTCGGTGTCCACCGTCACGGTGCTGCCCTCGCGGCCGGTCAGGATGCCGGCAAACTCGCGCACGCCGTCGGCGTTGGGGCGGATGAGCTTTGCCCGGATCTTCTGGCCCTTGAGCTGCTCGTAGTGCTCCGGGCGGGTCAGCTTGCGGCCAAGGCCGGGGCTGCCCACTTCCAGATAATAGCTCTGGTCGATGGGGTCTGCCTCGTCCAGGATGGGGTCCAGCGCGTGGGAAACATCTGCGCAGGTGTCGGTGTCCATGGTGCCGTCCTTGTCGATGAGCACGCGAAGATACCAGTCCGGCCCTTCCTTTTCAAAAACCACATCCCACAGGCGCAGGCCCATGCCCTCCACGGTGGGGCGGACAAGCGCTTCGACTCTCTGGGCGGTGTTGCCGCCAGACTGCTTCGCCATAAAAAACCTCCTGACAAACAAGAAACGCGGACCTTGCGGCCCACGTTTCAGGTTAAACTATATCGTACTACTAGAATATAGCATACTCTTGCGCTTTATGCAAGCATTTTCTTGAATTTTTCGCATTTCCGGCCTTTTTACAGCACCCAGACGCCGTTCTGGAACAGCTGCACGGTGCGGCCGTCGCGGCATTTGCCGGTGATCTCGCTGTCCTCGGCACCGATCATCACGTCCTCGTGCAGGGAGGAGTGGTTCATGCCGCGTGCGTCCAGCTGCTCCCGGGTCAGGCCGGTGCCACCCACGGTGGTGCCGGGGTAGCTGTCGCCAAAGGCGATGTGGCAGGCGGCGTTCTCGTCAAACAGGGTGTTGTAGAACAGCTTGCCGCAGCGGTTGATGGGGCTGGAAGCGGGCACCAGTGCCACCTCGCCGATGTGGCGGGCACCCTCGTCGGTGTCCAGCAGCTGGCCCAGCAGATCGGCACCTTCCTCGGCACCGTGCTCCACCACCTTGCCATCCTTGAAGGTCACATGGAAGCCCTTGATGAGCTGGCCGTTGAACACATAGGGCTTGGTGCCGTACACGACGCCGTTCACCTTATCTTTATGGGGCGCGGTGAACACCTCCTCCGTGGGAATGTTGGGCAGGAAGGTGACCCCCTTCTCGTTCTTGCTCGCGGCGCTCTCCCACACGGCCTGGTCAGCGATGCCCACGGTCAGGTCGGTGCCGTTGCTGCTGGCAAAGTGCACGCTCTCCAGATCCAGGGCGTTCATCTTGTCCCGCAGAGCAGACAGCCGGGCCAGATGCTCCTGCCACTCGCCCACCGGGTCACCGCCGGTCACGCGGCAGGTGTCAAAGATCAGCTGCCACAGCGCCTCGATGGCGGCATCGGTGTCCAGCTCCGGGAACATCTTTTTGGCCCACGGCGCGGACGGGATGGCCGCGATGGACCACTGCACCCGGTCGTTCATGGTGTACTCGCGCCAGGGCTGCATGAAGGCGCGGTTGGCGCTGTTCACCCGGCTGATCTTGGCCCCGTCCAGCCCGGCAAACACCTCCGGGTCGTCGGCGATGAGGTGCAGCACGCACACGCCGCCCTCGGTCTCGGCGTAGTCCAGATAGCGGCGCAGCTGCCAGCCCTTGTGGTCGGTCAGGGCCTCTTCGCTGCCCAGCTCCATGCGGGTGCGGGTGACGGCGTCGTCGGTCCAGTTCACCTGCACATCCCGCGCACCCGCCTCAAAGGCGCTGCGCACACACAGCCGTGCCAGCGGGGCACCTTCCAGCGCACAGTTGATGATCAGCACCTGGCCCGGCTGGGGGTTGACCCCCACCCGGACGATGAAATCGGCATATTTCTTGAGAAGTTCGTCAAAGTTTTTCACAGCTAAACCCTCCTGTGGTGTAAAACATCTGCCCCCAGTATACCGCCCGGCGTGGGTTCTGTCCACCTCCCGGCGCAAAAAAAGCAGGCCGCCGGGGGCAGGTTTCCCCTTTGATTTTTTGTCTTGATTTTTGGCAGAGAATCCGGTATAATAAATAATGTTCTGAACATCAGCCGATGTGGCGGAATGGCAGACGAGGGGGACTCAAAATCCGCTTCGTGGTTTCGTGTGCTCGTTTCAAAATGGCACGAAATCATGTTGGATTTTTGAATTTTCGGGAGATGGTTTTTGTTGCATCCCTCCTGAGCATCCCTCCAATCTTCTGAAACCGGTTCGGAAGTCTAAAACTGAATATCAGCCGATGTGGCGGAATGGCAGACGCAAGCGACTCAAAATCGCTCGGGAAACCATGTGGGTTCGAGTCCCACCATCGGCACTCCATCATAAAACAGCTTAGAATCGTTGGATTTTGAGCTGTTTTTCTTTTTGTTTAGAGGCTCTTATACTTTTGTGTTCTCCGGGAAAATACTGACGATTGCATTGGCAGAAGACACCTTGCTGGAGAAATCCAGATGGGTATAAATGTTGCTGGTTGTGCTGATGTCGCTATGGCGCAAGTCGTGGAAACGGATGCGCTTCATCTTGTGCGATACGAAGACCCGGATACGCTGGCGTGGATGTATGTTTCCCCCATCATCGTCCTGCTCAGTGTCTGCGACCGTCAGCCGGAACGGGAAGCAGAAAGCCTTGAAAAGCTGGACGCCCATGTAAGGCTGTTCTTCCGTACCTTTAACATTGAGGGAGGTGAAAAATGAATACAGCAGATGAAAAATGGATCTTGTGTCCTATTTGCGGCGCAAAGACGCAGTGCCGGTTACGGCCCTGCCATAATCTGCACTGCGTCTTTTTAATCCTCTGTATACGCAAACA
>PVMM01000082.1_pt1 | contig 88129 bp, 80 predicted proteins | sample 1853381 | NCBI WGS metagenome assembly PVMM01 (sample SAMN08533509, study PRJNA380276) | Human gut metagenome, whole genome shotgun sequencing project. | isolation source: participant 1, synthetic long reads | host: Homo sapiens | collected 2017 | reverse complement strand
GTGTGCCGTGGGGCGCGGCTGTGCGATCCCTTTACAGAATAAGGAGGTCTTAAGCAATGAAGGCCAAACGATTGATAGCTCTTGCACTGGCAGCAGTGTTCATGCTCAGCGCGGCAGCAACGCCGGTGTTTGCCGCAGCAGCTCTGCCGCAGGAAAATGCAGCGCTGGAGCAGCAGAATGATATGGTTTCCATCCGGCTCAAAGCCACGGGCGACCTTGTTTATGGCTCCAACTACAAGCTGGAGGTGCAGACCAACCCTGCCGATACCCAGTATATCGGTGTTGTGGTGGGCGTTGGCGGCGAAGCGAATGGCTATGTGACGCTGGTGCTGTCGGATAAGATCCGCACGCTGCTGAAGATGATCCCGCTGCCCAAGAAGATGTCCAAGACACCGGATCAGGCAGAGGAGTTCAATGTGTACAGCTACCTCAAGCAGCTGATCGACGGCAACGATGTCAGCGTGCTGCTGCGGGTGGCCGATGAGGCCGTCTCGGTGATGGATGTACTGCACTTCTATGTGCCTACCATCGATCAGGTGTCCAACGGCCTGCGCCTTGCGCTGAACCTGATCCGCAAGTATCTGCCGGAGGGCGCGTTCAGCCGCATTTATCTGGACGAGCAGCCGGTGGATGCCGGCAACTATGTGGCCGGTGCACTGGCGCTGGAAAGCAGCGATATGAACACCGCAGGCTTTGCCATGTTCAAGATCAAGCCCAAGACAAACGGCGTGCGCATGTACTGGGCACAGCAGGCCGAAAAGCCCATGACCGCCGAAGAGCTGCAGAGCTTCAATGAAGCGGCTGTGCTGGAAGTGGATGGTCAGGTGGTGCCCACCGATAAGATCCGCTACAGCTACAAGAAGTCCGGCTGGGGCAGTGATGCCACCAGCGAGCTGCCCACAGAGCCGGGCACCTATGTGCAGACGGCAGAGATCGGCGGCAATTACTCCTGCAGCAAGATCAGCCGCAACATCACCGTAAAGTGATGTCGTAAAGCAAAAACAAGACCCCGCACCAGAAGGTGCGGGGTCTTGCTGTATCTTATGAGAAAAACGGGATCACATGCGGAAATGGAAGCCCCAGCCGCCGCAGCAGCAGTTGCAAAGCAGGTTCAGCAGGATCATGCTCCAGCACCACTGCATCAGGCCGCCGGGGCTGGTGTAGGTGGCCTGTGTGGTGCGGTAGGTCTGGCCGGGGTTCTGCATCCGGCGCAGGTGCATCTGGTACTCGGTGTTGCCCGGGTCCAGCTGCACGGCACGGCGGGCATCCTGCAGCGCATCGATGCGGTTGCCCAAGCCCTGATTTGCGAGGGAGGAAAGATAATACCACCGGGCATTGCGGCCGGTCATGCCGTCCAGCACGCGGCGGGCCTCCGCATAGCGGCCATTGGCCACAAAGTTGCGGGCGGCCTGCATCTCCGGGCTGTCGGAGCCGGAATAGCTTGCGCCCTGCTGGCCGTAACCCTGCTGGTAGCCGCCAAAGCCAAACCCGAAACCGAACGGGTCAAAGCCATCGAATCCGTCAAAACCGCCGTAACCGTTCTGATAACCCTGCTGCTGGCCGTAACCCTGTTGTTGTTTGCTGCCGTAGGGATTTCCGCCCATCTGGGGGCCGGTCTCGCCCTTGGTAATGGCATCGTAAGCCGCCTGCACTTCCTTGAAGTGCTCCTCGGCGGTAGGATCGTTGGGGTTCAGGTCCGGGTGCCAGCGCTTGCACTTGGCGCGGTATGCTTTTTTGATCTCGTCATCGCTTGCGCCGCGCGAAACGCCCAGCACCTCATAGGGGTCTCTCATGGATATACTTCCTCACGTCTCATTTCGCGCAGCCACAGTGCCGCGCAATGTTTATAGTCTACCGTATTGCCGTGGAAAAATCAAGACAAAGCCGCCATTCAGCCACGGCTGCGGGCCTGCTTGGCTGTTTTGCAGTTGTATTTGAGCCATACGCCGGAGTAAAGGATGTTGCGCAGCAGGTCTGCGTCCTCCACGCAGGGCAGGCGTTCAAAGCTCTGGGCACACTGCGCCAGCAGCAGCTCAAAGATCTCTTTCATCTCTTCCTCATAGCCGGGCTGCTGACTGAGTGCTTTCAGCGGATTGTAGGCCCCCTTGCGCTGGTCATGCTCCAGATCGTCATAGGCATCCAGCAGGTAGATGAACTTGCCCAGATGGAAGCCGATGCTGCGCAGCTCCGGCGACCAGTGATCCTGCCGGTAGTCGAACAGCTCTGCCATCAGCTCGCCAAAGCAGCCGGACACGGCATCCAGATCTTCGCTCCCGGCAGCTTCATATTCTGCCAGCCTGTCCAGACAGGTGCGGATGGCGCTGCACTGACGGGGCCAGCGGCTCTCGGCAGACTGCTTACAGCCGGTAAGCAGCTTTTCATATCCAAGGCCCAGCAGGCTGCGGTCGTCCTTCCACTTATCCTCGGCGTTGTAGTAGTGCAAGGCTACGCTCAGATCTGCACAGTAATCGGTGGGGGAGGCCGCCCGCCATTCCACACCGCCCAAGGGGTGGATGGGGCACCGGTCGTGGCCGGAAGAAGCTTCGGTCTCACCCTCGTACAGGCTGCACAGCAGCAGATTCAGGAAGGTGAGGTCATAGCTCAGCGTAAAGCGGCCCCGCAGGCCGTGCAGTGCGTCGATGCGGCGGCACAGCCCGCAGTAGGCGGTGCGGTAGCGCTTTTGTGCTTCGTCCGAAAGCGCAGCCTGATTGGGCACAACATAACCAAACATGGCCGCTCAGCTCTTTTTGATGAACTGGGTGCCGCAGCGCGGGCAGGAGATCTGGATGCGGCCGCGGCCACGGGGCACACGCAGCTTCTGGCGGCACTTGGGGCAGCGGTAGTAGTGGTAGAGCTTGCGGTTGGCCCACTGATCCTTCAGACCGCGGAACTTACGGTCTACGCGGTCCTTCAGGGCATAGTACTGGTAGTTCTCCTCCGTGCGCTTGGAAATGTTGCGGCTGAGCGAGCGGTAGTAGCACAGCACCAGCAGCACCAGACCCAGCCATGTGAACAGGCTGAAGCGGGTGAGCAGCGAGATCAGCAGCAGCACGATGGACGCGATGCTCAAAAACTGGTTCAGGCCATCGGTACCGTAGCGGCCAATCATAAACTGACGGAATTTTTCTCTCATAACTCCTGCATCCTTTGTTTTGGAATCAAAGCGGGCGCGCCCGCCGTTATTTTACAGTTCTTAGGATACCAGTCAACCATGATGAAATTTTGAACAGAGTGCAAATCTATCATGAAGGGACGGAAATTAAGCTTCCCGGCAACGGATGGTCACCACGGCATCGGTATCCAGCGCACCCTCCATGCGGCAGTGCAGCACGGCGCGGCCCGCTTCGCCGGTGGTGGCAAGGTAGGTGCCCGCCATGCCGCCGCGCAGCGGCACCACGCTGGGACCAATGATCTTCAGCGGGCCGTCCACGCTCAGCTGAACGGCTTCGCCGCAGTAGGGCAGCAGGCTGCCGTTCTGGTCGATGGCGCGCAGGCTGACAGCGGCGCAGTCCCAGGTGGGGCCGTCGGTGAGGATGGGGTTGTGCACGGTGCATTCCAGCCGGACGCTCTGCACCGGTTCCCGCACCACGGTGCGCACGGTGCGGCCATGCCACACGGCTTCAAAACGGTAGGCTGCGCACGGTGTGCCCAGCACGCCGATGTATTTGTAATACATGCGGGCTACCTCGTTCCAGCTCAGCCGCAGCGAAAGCATCCGCGCCTTGGAAAGCGGCGAAAGCTCCATGGCATCCCGGCGCATCTCGTTCAGGATAGCGGCTGTCATCTGGGCGGAGGCCTGGTCCATGCCCTCGTACTTTTCCAACAAAGAACCCACAAAATCGTTGATCTCAATGGGCGGATGCGTCATGGCGGCAAAACGGCCGTGCCGGTCAGGCGTGAACTCGGCAATGTAGTCGTTGCCGCGGTACAGCCGCACGCTTTCGGCGTTGGTGAACACCCAGCAGGCTGTGGGAACGCCGCCGGGCAGGTCGCCCAGTGCCATGCCGGAAGAGACTTCCAGCACGATGTCCGAGGGGGAACGCGGCGTTTTCTGGCTTGCATATACCGCCGCCGAAAGCTTCGGGTTGCGGAACATATCCATCACACCGTGGTAGCAGATGCGGTCGCCGCTGCCAAATTCCCGGTGGGTGTTGTAATCGGCCATGCACCAGCCAAAGCTGCCGGCCACACCCTGCTGCGCAATGGAATCGTTGATCCCGGCGGCATAGCGCAGAGCCTGCACCAGCCGGTGGGTCTCGTCGTCAAAGGGCTTGGTGGGCAGCTGCTGCCCGCCGAACTCGCTGATGAGGTAGCCCTTACGGGGATCGGAAGTCACTGCGGCGCGGGCTTCGCAGGCGGCACCGCGCCCACGGTAAGAGTAATCGTTGTAGGCGTAAACATCCTCCAGCAGCTGGCTCTTGCGGTGGTTCCGCGCGCCTGCCGTGGGGCGGGTGGGGTCCAGCCGGTGGATGGCCTCGTTGGTGCGCTTATAAAACGCTTCGTCGTCGGCGCTGCCGTTCACACGGGCACCCCACAAAAAGATGCTGGGGTGGTTGCGGCACTGGCACACCATCTCGCGGCAGTTCTGCAAGGCCTGCGCCTTCCAGCTCTCGTCGCCGATGTACCGCCAGCCGGGCATCTCGGTGAACACCAGCAGGCCCAGCTCATCGCAGGCATCCAGAAACGCCGGGCTCTGGGGGGAATGGCTGGTGCGCACTGCGTTGCAGCCAAGGTCTTTTTTCAGGATCTGAGCATCCAGCCGCTGGATGCTGTCCGGCATGGCATAGCCCTGATAGGCGTAGCTCTGGTGGCGGTTCAGGCCCCGCAGCTCCACGCGCTGACCGTTCAGGTACAGCCCGCCTGCCACGAACTGCACGGTGCGGAAGCCGAAGCGGATGGTCTTTTCGTCCAGCACACGGTCCGGCAGACCGGCAGAGCCGGGGCGGATCAGCTGTACGGTGAGGGTGTACAGGGTGGGATGCTCGATGCTCCACGGGTGCACACCGTTCAGCACGCCGGTGATGGGCAGGGAAAGCTCGCCGCTGTAGGCGGCGCGGCTGCCGGAAGGGCTGCGGATCTCGGCCTGCAGGGTGCAGCCTACCGTCTCACCCACGGTGGAGGTATAGATGCGGAAATCGCCCTCGGCCTTTGCCTCGATGAACACATCCCGCAGGTAAGCGGGCTCCTTGATGTCCAGACTGACGGCACGGTAGATGCCGCCGTAGGTCAGGTGATCGATCTGCCCGCCAAAGGGCGGAATGTTCAGATCCTCGCGGCTGTCGCAGCGCACAGCCACCACGTTTTTCTGACCCAGATGCAAAGCGCTGGTCAGATCTACCGTGAAGGCGGTGTAGCCGCAGGCGTGGTGGAACAGCCGCCGCCCGTTGCAGAACACGGTCGCGTCATGGGCAACAGCACCAAAGGTGAGCAGAACAGTGCGGCCTGCCCACTCTCTGGGTGCAAAAAACTCCCGCCGGTAGCCGCACAGGCACTGGTATTCATTTTCGTTGCAGTAATTGTAGGGCAGCACCCGCACAGTGTGGGGGATGCGCACCGGTTCCAGTTCCAGTCCGCACTCCGGCCGCACCAGTGCCGGGTCGAACCGGGGCGTGAACAGCCAGCCTTCGTTCCAATCGTAGTGTTCCATACAAGGGTCTCCATCCTGCTAAAATCACGTTGCATCTTATAGTAACACAAACTTATGAACGAAAAAAGAAGCGGAAGGCGCTTTGAAAAAGGTTTTTTGCTGTTTTTGGCACGAAATGGCGTGGACTGCAAAGAAAAAGAGGCTCAGAGCAGCTTACGGACTGTTCTGAGCCTCTGGATCAGAAATTGATTTTCCGCTCAGCGGATAAAATTGGTCATGGGGCGCTTGGGGTTCTGCGGGTGTTCAAAGCCTGCGGCCCTGCCTGCTTCGATGCAGTGCAGCAGCCATGCCATGTTGCGGCCCAGCTCCTGCATTACAGCGCAGCCCTCGGCATCCTGCAGCACCTGCTCGGCGTTGGAGCCGTGCACCATGGCCCAGTAGGAGCCGTTCACCAGCGGCATGTGGAAGAACTGCGGGTACTTTACCAGCTGGTCCAGCGTGGTGGTGGTGCCTGCACGGCGGGCCGAGCAGCAGATGGCGGCGGGCTTGTAGGCCAGATATCTGCCGCCCGCGTAGGCAAGGCGGTCCATGAAGCTGGTCATGTTGCCGGATGCGGATGCATAGTGCACCGGGCTGCCGAACACGAAGCCATCGGCAGTTTTGGCCTTCTCGATGGCCTCGTTGACCACGCCGCCAAACACGCAGCCGTTGCCTGCGGCACAGCCGCCGCAGCCGATGCAGCCGCCCACGGGTTTGCCGCCGACATGCAGGATCTCGGTGTCCACACCGGCATCGTTCAGTTCCTTTGCAATGAGCGAAAGGGCGGTATAGGTGCAGCCTTTTTCGTGCGGGCTGCCGTTGATGAGCAGAACTTTCATGGGAATACTCTCCTTTTATGCCAGAATGCGCCGCAAAAGCCCGGCGCTGCCGGTTTTATTGTAGCACAAACCGCCAGACGGCGCAACGCGCGGCCCTTGACAAGAATATGCAGTTGGGTGATAATAAAGTAATACAAAAAACGTGTTTGCAGCCACATCTTCCGGCTGCAAGGAGGAGGAAAGAGAACATGCGCGTGATCGCAGGAGAAGCCCGGGGCCGCAGTCTGGAGGCCCTGCCGGGGACCGACGTGACCCGGCCCACCCTTTCGCAGGTAAAGGAGGCGATGTTCAGCATCGTCCAGTTCGACCTGCCCGGCGCACGGGTGCTGGACCTGTATGCGGGCAGCGGCCAGCTTGGCATTGAAGCACTGAGCCGCGGCGCGGCGCGCTGCGTGTTTCTGGACGAGAACCGCGAGGCGGTGAACATCGTCATGCGCAACTGCAAGGCCTGCGGCGTGTTCGACCGCAGCCGCGTCAATATCGGCGAAGCTGCGCGGTATCTTTCCGCCTGCCGCGAGCAGTTCGACATCGTACTGCTGGACCCGCCCTTCCGCAATGGTACACTGGAAAAGATCCTGCCTGCGGTGGATAAATGCACCGCGCCCGGCGGCATCGTGCTGTGCGAGAGCGAGACCGGCATCGTGCTGCCGGCCGAGGCTGGCGGCCTGACCCTGAAAAAACAGTACAAGTACGGCAGGGTGCTGCTGTGGAAATACACAAAGCCCATGCAGAACACAGACCCTGCCGAGAACGAACCGAAGGGAGAAGCACTATGAACGTGAACGAACTTTTGGATACCATTGAGGATGCGCTGGAGGAAGGTGCCAATGTGCCCCTTTCCGGCGGCAAAAAGATCGTGGATGTGGAGCAGATCCGGGATTATCTGGACGAGATCCGCGCAAACCTGCCCGGCGAGCTGCGGCAGGCCCAGCAGATCGTGAACGACCGCGCTCAGATCGTGGAGACGGCCAACGCACAGGCGCAGGCCATTGTGAAAAAGGCTGAGGAGCGGGCGCGCATTCTGGTGAGCGAAGCCGAGATCGTGAAGGCTGCACAGCAGCGCGCCGGGGAAATCACCACTGCAGCCCAGAACGAGGCCCGCACCCTGCGCCAGACCGTGACCGACTATTGCGACAACATGCTCAAGAACACCGAGGAAACAATGGTGGAAAATGCGGCACAGGTAAAGAATGTGCGCGCAAATCTGCGCCAGAACGCCAAGAAAAACGGCTGAAGACAGCCTTTTTCACACACAAATTACACATACGGCAAAAACCAAAGTTCCTGCAGGCAGAAATGACGGCCGACAGGGACTTTTTTTGTTGCATTTTGCGGCAAAAACGGGAGCACAAACCCTTGCAATCAGGGGCCTGATTTGTTAAAATAAAACTGTGTTATCGGGTAAAAGTGTGCGCTGTGTGCACAGTGCCCGGAACACGGAAAGCTTATGAACTGAGAAAGGAGGCCGCAGCGATGGAACTTGAAACACAAGCAGCCTTTGACCCGGCCTCGTTTGAGCATATCCCCGTTCTGCTGAACGAGTGTCTGGAGGGTCTTTCCATTGATCCGGCCGGCACCTACCTTGACGGCACTGCAGGCGGCGCGGGACATTCCCGCCAGATCGCCTTGCGGCTGGATGCAGAAAAGGGCGGCAGGCTGATCTCGCTGGATCAGGACCCGGACGCGGTGCAGACCGCGCGTGCCCGCCTTGCGGGCCTGCCTGCCACGGTGGTGCAGATCAACTTCCGCTATGCCGGACAAGCTCTGGAAAGCCTTGGCATCGACAAGGTCAACGGCGCGCTGCTGGATCTGGGCGTTTCCAGCCATCAGCTGGACGATGCGGCCCGCGGCTTTTCCTACCGTGCGGATGCACCGCTGGACATGCGGATGAGCCAGCAGGGCGAAACGGCAGCGGACCTTGTGAACACCGAGAGCCGCGAAGAGCTGGCACGCATCCTGCGGGATTACGGCGAAGAACCTTTCGCATGGCAGATCGCGGGCAGGATCGTGGAGGCAAGGGAGAATTCTCCCATCGAAACGACTCTGCAGCTGGCAGACATCGTGGCCAGCGCCATGCCCCCGGCGGAACGCCGCAAAAACAAGAACCCTTCCCGCCGCACCTTTCAGGCGCTGCGCATTGCAGTGAACCATGAACTGGATGCGCTGGAAGAAGGCTTGGATACCATTTTCGATCACCTTGCGCCGGGCGGCCGGCTGTGCGTGATCACCTTCCACTCGCTGGAGGACCGGCTGGTGAAGAACAAATTTCGCCGCTGGTCCACCGCGTGCACCTGCCCGCCGGAGTTTCCGGTGTGCGTATGCGGCGGCAAAGCCAAAGCGAAGCTGATCACCCGCAAACCCATTGAAGCAAACAGTCAGGAATTGGAAGAGAACCGGCGTAGCCGGTCCGCCCACCTGAGAGTTTTGGAAAAATGCTGAACGACAGAAGCCGTTGTGTGAGGAGGAGAGCAAACCATGGGTCAGGCAGCATATGATTATAACGCGGTACGCCGCAGAAAAGCCCCGCAGACACAGCGCAAGGCAGATCTGCGGGTAGCAAAGGGCGGCAAGCGTCGGCTTTCGCCGCTGCAGGCAGCGGTGCACAACGCCATGCATCTGGTAGCAGCAGCACTGCTGGTGGGGTTTGCCATCAGCCTGCTGTGGAGCGAGTCCAAGCTGGTGGAGCTGAACGACCAGATTCAGGACGCAAAGGCTCAGCTGGTCAGTGAGCAGAGCCAGTATACTTACTATAACAGCACCCTGAACAGCAAGACCAACATTACCAGCGTGGAAGAGACGGCCGGCAGGCTGGGCCTGATGAAAATTGATCAGAGCCAGATCACCTACATCCGTTTGGGCGAGAGCGACACGCTGGAGCGCACCCAGTCCGCTGTGCGGCAGTGGACCGACTTTATCTACAACGGTGCCGTGAACATTCTTGGCACTGTAAAGTGAACCAAATACGGGAAAGCGTGCGGCAGCGCACGCTTTTTCGGTTTATACACCCTGTTTGCAGGGCAGTTCCAAATTTGACAAAAGCGCGGCAGAAGGCAGCAAATGCCCGCTGCCGCAGGAGCATACCATGTGGAAATTCTTCCGAAAATTCATCAAAAAAATAAAAGGCCCCTGGCCGGAAACCAGCACCGGTGCCCGCATGAACCCCAGAACCAGTCTGATCTGCGGCGGTCTGGCCCTTGTGGTCATGGGCCTTGCTGCGGCCCGTGTGACCTACAGCCTGTATGATATCCAGATCAAAAACGGTGACACCTACCGCCAGCTGGCCGCAAAGCAGCAGCTGCTGGATACCACCATCAAGGCCACCCGCGGCGAGATCTACGATACCTCCGGCATCACGCTGGCCTCCACCAGCGTGGTGTGGACCATCTGGGCCGACCCGGACAACAGCAAAATCTTATATACCACCACCGGCAAGGATGAGGAGGCGGTGCGCACGCTGGACACGGCCATGTGCGCCGAGGTCAGCCGGGAACTGACCCTGCGCCTGCTTTCCGGCGACGGCGAAAGTCTGGACGCGGTGGACACTTCCTCGGAAGCGTACCAGACCCAGTACCAGAAGGTTTACGATGCACTTTCCAAGATGGACACCAAGTATCAGGTGCTGGCCACCAAGGTGAACAACGCTGTCAAGCTGTCCATCGAATCCTACGTTTCCCAGTTCAACAAGGCACACAAGCGTGCTACTGAGACCTCCCGCAAGGGCAACATCTCGGTCGGCAGCGAGAAGAGCTTCCAGCGCAATTACCCCTACGGAGCGTTTGCAGCGGCAGTGCTGGGCTTTACCGATGCGGACGGCATTGGTACTTACGGTCTGGAAAAATCCTATCAGTCCACGCTGGCCGGTGTGGATGGCCGCACCATTACCCAGCGCAATGCCTACGGCAACGCCATTGCGGACGAGAATGCCACCACCTTTGCAGCCAAGGATGGCTCCAATCTGGTGCTTTCGCTGGATGTGAATGTGCAGGAGATCGTGGAACGGTATCTGAACGAAGCCATTGCAGCCAACACGGTGGAGAACCGCGGCTGCGCCATCGTGATGAACGTCAAGACCGGTGCCATCCTTGCCATGGCTTCCAAGCCGGATTTTGACCCCAACGACCCGCTGGACTACAGCGCAAATCTGGATTACCTCAACGAGCTGGTGCGCGCTGAGCCGGAGCTGTACGGCATCTACAAAAAGGATGAGAACGGCAACGAGCTGAAGGACGCAAACGGCAACCGCATTCTGGACGAGGAGGGCGATTACTCCGGCTACTTCCGCGATATCCAGTGGAAAAACAAGACCATCACCGAGTTGTACTACCCCGGCAGTGTGTTCAAGGTGATCACCTTGGCCATGGGCGTGGACTCCGGCCTTGCAAACATCAACACCACCTTTACCTGCGCCGGTGCTTACGGCGTGGCAAAGGAGACCTACCACTGCGCAGGCCACAAAGCCCACGGCACCATCACACTGGCCGAAGCTCTGCGTCAGAGCTGCAATATCTACTATATCCAGCTGGGCCAGCGCGTTGGCTCCCAGACCTTCTATAACTACTTCGATGCCTTTGGCTTTACCAGCCGCACCGGCGTGGACCTGCCCAGTGAGACGGGCTTCATGCAGTATTATAAGGCCAACCAGCTGGGCGAAGTGCAGCTGGCTTCCTCGGCCTTTGGTCAGGCAATGGCCATCACCCCGCTGCAGATGTGCACCGCTGTGGCCGCAGCCGTCAACGGCGGCTATCTGGTCACGCCCCATGTGGTGGATAAGATCACCGATGCAAATGGCAACGTGATCGAGGAGATCGGTGCCAATGTGCGCCGTCAGGTCATCAGCGAGAGCACCAGCAATGTGATCCGCCAGATCATGGAATATGAGGTGGGCAACGGCACCGGCGGCGGCAAGTATGCCTATGTGTCCGGCTACCGTATCGGCGGCAAGTCCGGCACTTCCGAACAGTTGAACATGGACCGCCGTGCCGACGGCGACTACAAGAAGGTGGCATCCTTTGCCGCTGTCCTGCCCGCCGACGACCCGGAGATCATCGTCTATGTGATGCTGGATGACCCCAACAACGCCAGAACGGACTACTCGTCCCTGCTGGCAGCGCCTGTTGTGGGCAACATCATCAGCGAGATCGCACCTTACCTTGGCATTGCCGCCGACGGCGAGGATCGCAGCCAGACTGTGGTCACTGTGCCGAATCTGGTGGGCACCGAGTGGAGCAGTGCGCAGGTGCAGCTGAACATCAAGGGCCTCAGGCATCAGCTGGCCGAAAGCACCACCAGTCAGGCGGCAGCAGCTGTCACCTACCAGTATCCGCACGCGGGTGCAAAGGTGGCCTACGGCACCACCGTGTACCTGTATACCGATACCTATGAGGGCAGCCATACCGATGTGCCGGATGTGACCGGCAAGAGCGCGGACTTTGCCCGCCAGATGCTGTCTGCCGCCGGATTGAACTGTGTGGTGGAGGGCAATGCGAACGGCACCGTGCAGGCCCAGAGTGCAGACCCCGGTTCCAGTGTGCAGCGCGGCACCGTCGTGACCATTACCTGTGGGTAACAAGAACCCTCTCAGGCGCTTGCGCGCCAGCTCTCCCGAAGGGCGAGCTTTATGAGTGGGCACGGTAAAGTGAATCTTCTGAAGAACTGCACTTTATCGTAAGATGCAAAAGAGCTCCCCTTTCGGGGGAGCTGGCAATGCCGCAGGCATTGACTGAGAGGGTTTTACAAGATAAAAGAGAGGGGACATGAACAATGGAAAAAATTTCTGCAAGCAAGCTTCTGGCAGGGCTGGTGCCCGCAGACTTCATCCGGGAAGAGGTGCAGGTGGAACTGGTGACCACCGACAGCCGCGAGGTGCGGCCCGGCTGCATTTTTGTAGCGTTCCCGGGTGAAAAATTTGACGGCCACGATTTTGCGGCCAAAGCACTGGAGAACGGTGCTGTTTATGTGGTGGTGAACCACCCGGTGGAGGGCGTGCCTGCGGAAAAGGCCATCCTCTGCCCGGACAGCTACCACGCCATGATGGTGATGGGCGCGAACTACCGCAGCCAGTATCACCCCAAGATGGTGGGTGTGACCGGCAGCGTGGGCAAGACCACCACCAAGCAGATGACCTACGCCGCCCTTGCAGGCTTTGGCGAGACCATCAAGACCGAGGGCAACCAGAACAATGAACTGGGCATGCCCCGCACCTTGATGCGGCTGGAAAGCGGCACTGAGTATGCCGTGATCGAGATGGGCATGAGCCATGCGGGCGAGATCGACCGTCTGGCCCGGGCCGCACGCCCGGATGTGGGCATCATTACCTGCATCGGTGTGTCCCACATCGGCAATCTGGGGAGTCAGGAGAACATCTGCAAGGCAAAGCTGGAGATCTGCAACGGCCTGCCGGAGGGTGCACCGCTGGTGCTGAACTATGATGATAAGTTCCTGCGCGCCGCAAAGCTGCCCGCCCACGTGAAGCCGGTATGGTTCAGTCTGGCAGATGAGAACGCTGATGTGTGTGCACTGTCCATCCGGCAGGAAGAGGACGGCATGAGCTTTGTGCTGGAAGATCAGGAAGAGGGCACCTTTGTGGTCAAGATCCCGGCCATGGGCAAGCACAATGTGGCAAACGCTCTGGCTGCCTACTGCGCCGCCACCCGCTTGGGCTGCGACCCGCGCGGTGTCATCAAGGGGCTTTCCAATTTTGAGCAGACCGGCCGTCGCCAGAAGGTGGTACACAGCAAGGGCGTTACCGTCATTGAGGATTGCTACAATGCAAACCCCGACAGCATGAAGGCCGCGCTTGCCATGTTCAAGGAATTCCCCTGCAAGCGCCGCTTTGCCCTGCTGGGCGATATGCTGGAGCTGGGCGAGCTGTCCCGCGAAGCCCACGAGGAGCTGGGCCGTCTGGCTGCGGAGAGTGATCTGTACTGCCTTGTGACCTACGGCGAAAACGCAAAGCGCACGGCTGTGGTGGCTGCGGCCAAGGGGGTCAAGACCCTCCATGCCAACAACTACCGCGAGGCAGCGGATGCTCTGCTGAACCGGATAGAGCCGGGCGATGCCCTGCTGGTGAAGGCAAGCCGCGGCATGGCGCTGGAAAAAGTGCTGGAAATTTTCTACGCAGAGCAGAAAGATGCCGAAGAATAACCCTTTGGCATGAATTTGGAGATTGAAAAATGATTCGTTTCGCCTTGGTCGTCGCGTCGGTGCTGGGTTTTGTGCTGACTGCGGCGCTCGGCAATATGATGGTGCCGCTGCTGCGGGAGCTGCAGCGTGCGGCACGCGGTACACAGCCGGACAGCGATGCCCCGGACAGCCCGGTGCCTACCATGGGCGGGCTGTGCCTGATGGTGGGCACCCTTGCCGCTGTGGGCGTGGGCTGGCTGGCCGCATGTGCTGCACAGCCTTCTCTGCTTGGCAGCGACCGGCAGATGACCTCCCGCCTGCTCATTGCACTGCTGGGGTCGCTGGCCTTTGGCGCAGTGGGGCTGGCCGATGATCTGGCCCGCATCCGCGGCCGCTACCCGAACGGTTTGGGCCTTGGCCTGCGCCGCACACAGCGCCTTGCACTGGAATGCATCGCTGCAGCACTGGTGCTGGGCCTGCTGGCACTGAACGGGTGCCTGCCCACAGGGCTGATCCTGCCGGGAGCAGGCTATGTGGAATGTGCGCTGGCACCGCTGCTGTGGGCTGTGCTGCTGGTGGCGATGGCCGAGGCGGCCCGCGTGGCCGACGGTGCCGACGGCACGGTGTGCGGCGCGGCCTTTGCGGCCATGCTGGGCCTGATGATGCTGGAAACGCAGCTGGGCTGGTTTCCGCTGGCAGTATTCCCGGCGGCACTGGCCGGTGCACTGATGGCCTTTCTGCTGTGGGATTTTCCACCGGCAAAGCTGCACCCCGGCCGGTGCGGCTGCTTGTATGCAGCGGGAGCCATTGGCTGCATTCCGCTGTGCATTGGCTACGCAGAGCTGAGCATCCCGCTGGCACTGCCCTTCTGGGTGGAGGGCGGCATGGTGGTGCTGCAGGTCCTGTTCTGCCGCTGGAAGGGCAGGCCGCTGTTTGCGGCGGCACCGCTGCACCGTTGGCTGGAAAAGCGCGGCATGAGTGCAGTGAATATTTTTTACAGCCTGTGCGCACTGAGCGTGTGCGGGCTGGCGCTGGCCGTGCGTCTGGCACGCTGGGCCTGAGCGCCTGATTCTGAAAATAAGGGGGCGTGGCAATGGCAGCCACCCGCAGACAACATAAAAACCAAAAAGAAAGTGCATGGGTGCCGCCGCTGCAGCGGGACCCGGGACCGTGGAACCGGCTGCTGCTCAACTGGCTGGCAACGCTGGCCATTATCATGGTGTTCGGCCTTGTAATGCTGTACAGCGCAAGCTACACCACCGGCTACCTGCGCATGGGCGACAGCCTGCACTACATCAAGCAGCAGGCTATCTGCATGGCCATTGGCATTGGCTGTATGGTAGTCATGAGCTATGTGGATCACCGCTTCCTGCGCTGGGCGAGCAAGCCGCTGTACTGGGTGGTGCTGGCCATGCTGGCCGTCACGCTGACCTTTGCACCGCTGAACGGCTGCCGCCGCTGGATCCGTCTGGGCGGCCTGACTCTGCAAACCTCTGAGGTGGCAAAGTTTGAGATGATCCTGCTCTCGTCCCATCTGGCGGCAAGTGCGCCGCAGATCGGCCGGTTCAGCCCGTCGCTGAGAGAAAAGATCAAGCCAAAGGATTGGCTGTTCATCCGCATCGTAAGGCAGCTGATCGTGCCGGTGCTGCCGCTGGTGCCGGTGGTGTTGCTGCTGTTTTTAGAGCCGCACATGTCCGGCATCCTGCTGACCACCGCCATCGTGGGCACCATCCTCATGCTGACCGGCTGCGGCGGTGTATTGACATGGTGCGGGGCCGCAGCGGCGGCTCTGCTGCTGAAACCGGCCCTGACGCTGGTGGAATCCATTGGCTATCTGCAGGACCGCCTGAACACATGGTCCGATGATCTGGAAGCGCTGAACGACCAGACCAAGCAGAGCTTGTACGCCATCGGCTCCGGCGGACTGAAGGGCCTTGGCCTTGGCAACAGCGTGGAAAAGCAGCTCTGGCTGCCGGAAAGCACCAACGACTTCATCTTCAGTGTGGTGTGCGAAGAATTGGGCTTCATCGGTGCGGTGCTCATCATCGTGCTGTTCATACTGCTCATAGCGCAGGGCCTGATGATCGCCTATAAGGCCGAAAACCAGTTCTGCACCATGGTGGGGATTGGCATTATGGCGCAGATCGCCTGGCAGGTGTTCTGCAACATCGCCGTGGTCACCAACACCATCCCGAATACCGGCATCAGCCTTCCGTTTTTCTCGTCCGGCGGCACCAGTCTGATCTTGCTGCTGGCAGAAATGGGCGTGATGGTGAACATTGGGCGCAACGGAGAGCGGGCGGCGCAGCAGAGGGCAGCGGCCCACGCACAGCGGCAGGCTGCAAAGGCTCAGCGTGATGCGGAGCTGAAGGACCGTACCATCAATCTGGACGATGCCCGCCGTGCGCGCGATGAACTGTAACGACTGTTTTGAGGGCGCAGGCCAGTGGGGAGCTCCCCGATGACCTGCCCAGATGCACTAATAATAGAGGAGGAATCGTCATGCGAGTTCTGATCGCTGCCGGCGGCACTGCCGGCCATATCAACCCGGCACTTGCCATTGCAGGTGCTATCAAAAAGGCAGACCCTTCTGCCGAGATCCACTTTGCCGGCCGCAAGGAGGGCATGGAGTACCGTCTGGTAGGACAGGCGGGCTATCCCTTCCACCATATCGAGATCACCGGTTTCCAGCGCAGGCTGTCGCTGCACAACATCAAGCGCAACATCGTTACGCTGTGGAATCTGGCCCTCTCTGGCCCCAAGGCAAAGGCCATTATGAAGGAGGTCAAACCCGATCTTGTGATCGGCTGCGGCGGCTATGTGTCCGGCCCGGTGGTGCGATGTGCCGCCAAAATGGGCATCCACACCGCCATTCATGAGCAGAACGCATTCCCCGGCGTGACCAACAAGCTGCTGGCACCGGATGTGGATCTCGTGTTTGCCGCCGTGCCTGCTGCTGTGGAAAAGCTGGGCGCACCTGATAAGACCATCGTGGTGGGCAATCCGGTGCGCCCGGAGGTGTTCACCAAGGCAAAGGACCGCGACGCCATCCGCGCTGAGCTGGGCGCGGGCGACCGCACGGTGATCCTTTCCTTCGGCGGCAGCCTTGGCGCACGCCGCGTCAACGAGGTGGTGGCCGACCTGTGTGCATGGGAACAGCACGAGAAGAAGCCGGTGCTGCATCTCCACGCTACCGGCCAGTACGGTGTGCAGCTGTTCAAGGATCTGGAAAAGGAAAAGAACTTCGCGGAAGGCGACGGCCTTGTGGTGAAGGAATACATCAACAATATGCCGGAACTGCTGGCTGCGGCAGACCTTGTCATCAGCCGCGCCGGTGCGCTGACGCTGGCCGAGCTGGAAGCTGTTGGCCGTGCAGCCGTGCTCATCCCCAGCCCCAATGTGGCTGAGAACCACCAGTACTTCAACGCCATGGAACTGCAGAAGGCCGATGCCGCTGTGGTGATCGAGGAAAAAGACCTGACCGGCGAAAAGCTGGTGAGCACGGTGTCCGACATGCTGGCACAGCCCGGCAAGCTGGCTGAGATGGGCAAAAATGCCCGCAGCCTGTCGGTGGATGACAGCCTTGACCGTATTGCAGACGCTCTGATGAAACTGGTGCAGAAGTAAAACAAAACCTAAACCGGAAAGGAGGTGTGCGCCATGCAGCAATACCGCAATAACAGAAACAACGGCAATATCTACGACCTGCGGAAAGACCTGCAGCATACTCCGCCGCCTTCACAACAAAAAGGATCTTCCGGCAGTGCGGACGGGCGCTATGGCTTCAACGGGGAACCGCTGAGCTTTGCGCCGGACCGCACCGCCAATGGTACGGTGCGCCGCACCCGTACCGATAATAGCATCGAGTTCCCTTCGCAGCCGCGCCGCACCGAACAGAGCGGCACCCGGCGCACCAGCGGCCAGAACCGGAACCGTACCGCGCAGCGAAGCCGCACGGCCCAGCCGGAACAGCGTGCATCCGGCACGGCCCGCAAGCCGCAGCAGCGCCGTTCACAGGGGCAGAAGCCGCGCAAGACAGCAGCTCAGGCAGCGCAGCAGCGCTACAAAAACCAGCGTCTGCGCCCGGCACAACAGCAGCCACGCGACCCGGTACAGCGGGAAAAACGCAAGAAGCGCCGCCTGACCCGCGCTGCACTGAAGCGGCGGCGGATGCTGCGGCGGCTGATGGCCTTTGTGACCCTGTTGGCCGTGATCGCCGCCGGTGTTTACCTGACCATGACCATGCTGTTTAAGATCGGCACCATTCAGGTGCAGACGGCGGACGGCACCGTGGTGCAGGAGGTGGGCGGCTATTCCAGCAGCCAGATCCTGCAGGCACTGGGTGTGCAGACCGAAGAGAACATTTTCAGCTTTGACCCTGCCGCCAAGGAAGCGGAACTGGAAAAGCAGTTCCCGCTGCTGGAATCCATCAGGGTGGTTCGGGATTACCCCAACACGGTGGTGGTGCAGGTGACCGAGGCGGTGCCTACCTATGCCATGCAGACGAAGAGCGGCTGGCTGACCCTCTCGGATCAGTTCAAGATCCTGGCCTGCGAGTCTGCCCAGCCGGAAGAACTCAAGACCCTATACGGCGGCGAGCCGGTGTCGGTGACACCCGGCGACCAGCTGACCTTTGCAGCGCAGGCAGACCCGGCGGCATCGGATGCATCCGGTTCGGCAGCAGCTTCGGCAGCGGTGCAGACGGACGACCGTCTGGATGCGCTGAATGAGCTGCAGGCAAAGCTGGAAGAGTATGGGATGCTGGACGATGTGACCCGCATGGAATTTGCGGACACCGACCAGATGGCATTTTTGTATCAGGATCGTGTCAGTGTGCTTCTGGGTACACGGAACGATCTGGATTATAAGCTGGACCGCGCACGCTATGTGCTGACCAACGCCGACGGCAAGGGTTGTGCCCCTACCGACACCGGCAGACTGGATTTCAGCCATGTCAGCGCGGGCAGCACCCGTAAAATTTACTTTGCACAGGGCCAGCCGACCCTGCCCTCCGGTTATGTTGTGCCGGAAAAGACCGTGCCGGAAGAGCCTGACACCTCTGCTGCCGAGGATACTGCGGCAGACGGTGCAGAGGATGCCGCTGCGGCCCAGCCTGCGGACGATACGGCGGCAGCTGCGGAAGAAACACCGCTGACCGACCCCGCCCGCATGACCACAAATAACGAAGAAAACCCCATGTGACAAAATGTTTTGAGGAGTGTGTGCAGTATGAAACTGGAACAGTTACTGGAAGGCGTGCCCTTTACCCTTGCGCAGGGCAGTCTGGACACCGAGATCTCGGATATCATCTACGACAGCCGCAAGGCGGCACCGGGCCTTTTGTTCGTGTGCATCGTGGGCACCCAGCGTGACAGCCATGAGTTTGCCGCCGACTGCGCGGCAAAGGGTGTCAGCGCACTGGTCATCCAGCACGACATCGACCTTTCCGCCATGCCGGGCGTGACCGTGGTCAAGGTGGAAAGCAGCCGCTATGCCATGGCTCTGATGAGCGCGAACCTCTTCGGCAACCCGTCCCGCCAGATGACCATGATCGGTGTGACCGGCACCAAGGGCAAGACCACTACCACCCACATGATCAAGAGCGTGCTGGAAGCTGCAGGCCGCAAGGTGGGCATGATCGGCACCAACGGCATTTATTATATGGGCCGCCACAAGGAAACTGCCAACACCACTCCGGAAAGCTACGAGCTGCAAAAGACCTTTCGGGAATTTCTGGATGCAGGCTGCGACACCGCGCTGATGGAAGTTTCCAGCCAGGGCCTGATGATGGACCGCGTGGCCGGTGTGCACTACAATGTGGGCGTGTTCACCAACCTTTCGCCGGATCACATCGGCCCCGGCGAGCACAAGACCTTTGAGGAGTACCGCAGCTGGAAGGGCCAGCTGTTCAAGCGCTGCGATGTGGGCGTGGTGAACATTGACGATGAGAATACCGAAGCCCTGCTGGAAGGCCACACCTGCCGCCTTGTCACCTATGGCCGCGCTGAGCAGGCGGACTACCGCGAGACCGGCTTTGAACTGCTGCGCACCCACGATTTTCTGGGCGTGAAGTTCCATGTGACCGGCAAGGACGAGATGGATGTGAAGGTGAATATGCCCGGCGAGTTCAGCGTGTACAACGCGCTGGCAGCTCTGGCGGTGGGCAAGGTGCTGGGCCTGCCGGATCAGGCGATCCACGACGGCCTTGGCAAGTGCGTGGTCAAGGGTCGCGTGGAGCTGGTGCCCATCAGCAAGAAGTTCACCATCCTGCTGGACTACGCCCACAACGAGGTGTCCACCGAAAGCCTGCTCACCACTCTGCGGGCCTACAAGCCCCACCGTCTGGTGGTGGTGTTCGGCTGCGGCGGCAACCGCTCCAAGCTGCGCCGCTACGGCATGGGCGAGATCTGCGCCAAAATGGCCGATTTCTCCATCCTTACCGAGGACAACAACCGCTTTGAAAAGGTGGAGGACATCCTTGCTGATATCCGCGTGGGCATGAACAAGGGCAACCCGGACGCAAAGTTCGTGGAGATCCCCGACCGTCTGGATGCACTGCACTACGCAGTGGATCACGCGCAGGAGGGCGACCTGATCGCCGTCATTGGCAAGGGCCACGAGACCTACCGTGACCGCGAGGGTGTCAAGACTCCGTTCCTGGAGCGGGAGCTGCTGGAAGAGTATGCACAGCAGATCGGGCTGGAATAACAGATAAAAAAATAACGCCGTGTCGAATGTTCAGACACGGCGTTATTTTTTGCGGTAATTATGCTTTCAGCTGCGGAGCCTTGTTCTCCGGCAGGAGATTGGTCATGCTCTTCAGGCTGATGCCGATGGTGGAGAGATTATGCAGCATGGCAGAGGAGGCCGGCTGCAGGATGCCCAGAGCACCCAGCGCGATGAGGGTGGAGTTGAAGGTGAGCACGAAGCGGTAGTTTGCGTGCACGCGCTTTTGCAGAGAGTTGGCGATGGCCTTGAGGGCCACCAGCTCCTCCAGACTGTCGGCTTTGATGGTCACATCGGCGATCTCGCGGGCGATGGCAGCGCCGGAGTTGATGGCAATGCCAATGTCGGCAGCGGACAGGGCGGGGGAGTCGTTGATGCCGTCGCCGATCATCACAACGGTGTGGCCCTCGGCCTTGGCCTGCTGGACAAAGTTTGCCTTGTCCTCGGGCAGCACCTCGGCAAAGAAGCGGTCCACGCCCACCTGCTTTGCAATGGCGGCAGCGGTGCGCTCGCTGTCGCCGGTCATCATGACGGTGTTCCGGATGCCCAGCGCACGCAGACCGTTCAGCACAGCGGCGGCTTCCGGGCGCAGCGGGTCGGAAATGCAGATCACGCCCACCAGCTGGCCGCTGGCTGCCATGTACAGGTGCGAATGCTCCGGCTTGAGAGCATCGAACTTCTGCTGCTCGGCTGTGGGGATGGTACACTTTTCATCCTCAAAGACGAAGTGGTGGCTGCCGATGACCACCCGTTCGCCACCTACGCGGCTTGCAATGCCGTGGGCCACGATGTACTCCACCTCGGAGTGCATCTCCTCATGGGAAATGCCGCGCTCCTTGGCGGCACGCACCACGGCGTTGGCCATGGAGTGGGGAAAATGCTCCTCCAGACATGCGGCCAGCTGCAGAACTTCGCGCTCGTTGCAGCCGGAGAAGGGCACGACCTCCACCACCTGCGGGGTGGCACGGGTGAGGGTGCCGGTCTTGTCGAACACAATAGTGTCGGCCTGAGACAGCGCTTCCAGATACTTGCCGCCCTTGACGGTGATGTGGTAGCTGCCGCACTCGCGCATGGCGGAAAGCACGGCCAGCGGCATGGAGAGCTTGAGCGCGCAGGAGAAATCCACCATCAGGCAGGAGATGGCGCGGGTGGCGTTGCGGGTGAGCAGATAGGTGACCACCGTTGCGCCCAGACACCATGGCACCAGCTTGTCGGCCAGCACCAGCGCACGGTTCTCGGTGCTGGACTTGAGCTTTTCGGATTCCTCGATCATGGCCACGATCTTATCGTAGCGGTTGGAACCGCCCTCAGCCTTGGCGATAAAGACACACTCGCCCTCCTCCACAACGGTGCCGGCATAGAGGGTGGAGCCCTCTGCCTTGCGCACCGGCATGGCTTCGCCGGTCAGAGCGGCCTGATTCACCATGGCTTCGCCTTCCAGCACGGTGCCGTCCAGCGGGATCATGTTGCCGCTGCGCACGACCACCTCATCGCCGGAGCGTACTTTGGTCAGAGGCACCAGCACTTCGGTGCCTTGGCTGCGCACCCACACCTTGTCCACGTTCAGGGCCATGCTGCGGGCCAGATCGTCCAGACTCTTCTTGCGGGTCCACTCTTCCAGCAGAGAGCCCAGATTCAGCAGGAACATGACAGAACCGGCGGTGCCAAAGTCGCCGCGCAGCAGCGAGACGCCGATGGACAAAGCGTCCAGCACCTCCACTTCCAGCCTGCGGCTCAGCACGCAGCGCACACCCTTCCAGAGAAAGCGGATGGAGCGGAATGCCGTGTAGGCAGCGTCAAGGGGTGCGGGCAGGAACAGCTTGCGCAGGCAGCGGCCTGCCACCAGATCGAACATTTTATCCTGATATTCCCGGTTCAGCCTGCGGCTGTCGGCGGAGGTGACCAGAGCGTCATACTCGGCCACATCGAACTTGTAGCCCGCCAGTACAGCGATGGCAGCGGTGCGCTTGCCGGTATAGGTAATGACCACATCGCCGGTGCGCTCGTAAACGGCGGCATGGACGATGGCATCATGGTGGTTCAGATAAGCTTCCAGCACATCGGCACGGTGCAAAGTCATGCGGACTTTTTCCACATGCACACGCATCCGGCCTTTGCCTTCATGCAGAATGGTACATTTCATATATCAAATATCCTTCTCTATCTTTTTGCCGCAGCGTCAGACTGCTATACCCTGCACGCCTGCGGCCCCACTCTCACAAAAAAGAGCCGCCCGAAGGCGGCTCGAAAGCCACGTTGGGGCTTTCAGTGCTTTACAAACCGAAAATTACTCAGCGGTCTCTTCGGTGGTCTCCTCGGCGGCATCCTCGATCACAGCAGCCTCGGCTTCAACAGCACGAGCCTCGTTGATGGCCTTTGCATCGGCCAGAATGTCACCGGCCTGCTCCTGAACTTTGCTGACGGTCTCCATGGTGGAGTCCTTCATGCGCAGCACAGCAGCGGTGGTCTGGGTGTAGACCTTCTTGGCGTCCTTGCTGGACAGCAGCTTGAAACCGGCAGAACCGAACAGAGTACCGGCGGCGAACAGTGCGATCTTCTTGATATCCATAGTAACTTCCCTACCTTTTCTATTTCCTGTCAGAGGCCCTGCACCGCAGGACCTGTAAGATGAATATACCGGCCCAAAAGCCGGAGAACAGGGTGGACATTTCCCTTCTGTCGAGCCTATTGTAGCACAGAATTTACCATTTTCAAGCTTTTTCTTGAATGTTAATACATGTAAACTTTTTACGATGCGTAGTTAGAAAAAGCTATCTTTAACGCGTTTTTTAAGACAAACTACAGCTTGTAAATGGAAACTAACCGGCAGATGGGACGAGAAAGAATTTCCAGTTTGTAAAAAATCCTGGTTTGGAAATGCGGTTTGCCGCTACGGCCCTTCTCTGTGAAAAAGCAACCCGGAAAAATCCGCAGACTTTTCCGGGTTGCTAAAATAAAAATCGTTTTCCGCTGAAGATGCCCAGAGCGAAGCGGCGGGCATTTTAAATCGTTTTGCTTTACAGGATGCGCACCCGGATCACGGCGGGGATGGCAGCCAGCTTTTCGGCCAGCTTCTTGTCCACAGCACCGGTAGCATCCAGCATGGTGTAGGCCATGTTCTTTTTGCTCTTGTTCACCATGTTCTCGATGTTCAGGCCGGCTTCGGTGGTCAGGGCGGTGATCTGGCTGATCATGCCGGGCTCGTTTTTGTGGATGATGCAGATGCGCTTGCCGCCGGCTCTGGGCTGGTTGACCTCCGGCATGTTCACCGAGTGGATGATGTTGCCGTTCTTCAGGTAGTCGCTCAGCTCCTTTGCGGCCATGACAGCGCAGTTGTCCTCGGCTTCCGGGGTGGAAGCGCCCAGATGCGGGGTGCACACGATGCCGGGCTTGCCCAGAATGGCCTCAGACGGGAAGTCGGTCATGTAGCCGGACACCTTGCCGGTCTCCATGGCTTCCAGCAGGGCTTCGGTGTTGACCAGCTCGCCGCGGGCATAGTTCAGGATCTTCACGCCGTCCTTGCACAGGGCAAGGGTCTGGACGTTGATGGTGTCCTTGGTGGTGGGCAGATAGGGCACATGGATGGTGATGTAGTCGCACAGGGGCAGCATGTCGTTCAGGTTCACGCAATGGTGTACCTGACTGCTCAGGTTCCATGCGGCATCAATGGAGATGTAGGGGTCGTAGCCGTAGACCTCCATGCCCAGCTCAATGGCGCAGTTGGCCACGCGGGAGCCGATGGCACCCAGACCGATGACACCCAGCGTCTTGCCCTTGATCTCGTTGCCCACGAACTGCTTCTTGCCCTTTTCCACGGTCTTTGCCATGGCGGGGTCGCCGACAAGGCCCTGACACCACTGGGCGGCAGCAGCCACATTGCGGCTGCCGGCGATCAGCATGCCGATCACCAGCTCGGCCACAGCATTGGCGTTGGCACCGGGGGTGTTGAACACCACGATGCCCTGCTCACTGCAGCGGTCCAGCGGGATGTTGTTCACGCCGGCACCGGCGCGGGCGATGGCCAGAAGATTGTCGTTGAAGGCGGTATTCAGCATGTCGGCGCTGCGCACAAGGATGCCGTCCGGGGCATCGGTGTCCACAGCCACGTCAAACTGCTTGTTGTTCAGCTTTGCCAGACCCACCGGGCTGATGGCGTTCAAAGTTTTGATGGTGTACATAGTCCAGATTTCCCTTCTATTATACAGGAACCCTCTCAGTCACGGCTTGCGCCGTGCCAGCTCTCCCGAAGGGCGAGCTTAGAAAGCGGGTTCGATCAAGTTGTCCCTCTGATAAAAAGCTCCCCCCTCGGGGGAGCTGCCGAACGAAGTGAGGCTGAGAGGGTTTTATGCGTTTTCCTTGCGGAACTTCTCCATGAAGTCCACCAGCTTGTCCACACCCTCGGCGGGCATTGCGTTGTAAATGGAAGCGCGCATACCGCCTACCAGACGGTGGCCCTTCAGGTTCACGAAGCCTGCTTCTGCAGCTTCGGCGCAGAACTTCTTGTCCAGATCTGCATTGGGGCTGGTGAAGGTGACATTCATGGTGCTGCGGTAGCGGTGCTCCACAGGATTCGTGAAGAAGTTCTGACCGTCCAGATAGTCGTACAGCACTTTGGCCTTGGCTTCGTTGATCTTCTGCATGTTGGCAAGACCGCCGATGTCGTTTTCCAGATACTTGAGCACCAGACCGGTCATATAGATGCACCAGCAGGGGGGCGTGTTGTACATGCTGTCCTTGCCCAGCAGGGTGGTGTAGTTCATCATGGTGGGCACATTGTCGGCGGCATGGCCCAGCAGGTCGTCGCGGACGATGGCAATTGCCATGCCGGCGGGAGCTACATTCTTCTGCACGCCGAAGTAGATGCAGCCGTACTTGGTCACATCCACGGGCTTGGAGAGGATCATGGAGCTCATGTCGGCTACCAGAGGCACACCCTCCACCTGCGGTACCTCGACAAACTGAGTGCCGAAGATGGTGTTGTTCTGGCAGATGTGGATGTAGCTGGCATCCTTATCATAGTTGATGGCGTTCACGTCCGGGATGTAGGTGAAGTTCTTGTCCTTGCTGGAAGCAACAATGTTCACCTCGCCGAACTTGGCGGCTTCCTTGGCGGCAAGGTTCGAGAAGTTGCCGGTGACAAGGTAATCTGCTTTGCCGGTGGTCATGAAATTCAGCGGGACCATGGCAAACTGCTGGGTGGCACCGCCCTGAAAGAAACCGACCTTGTAGTTGTCGGGAATGTTCATTACCCGGCGCAGGGTGGCCTCGGTGTCCTTGATGATGGCATCGAACCACTTGCTGCGGTGGCTCATCTCCATCACGCTCTGACCGCTGTCGCCATACTCGAGCAGCTCTGCCTGTGCCTGCTTGAGCACCTTCTCGGGCAGCATGCTGGGGCCTGCGCTGAAGTTGTAAACTCGTGCCATAATGAACTCTCCCTTTCCTGTATCGCACAGCACCGCGGTTTTCTGCGGTGCGTTCTGTTGATTGCTGTAGCCGTAGTATACCGGTTTTGCAGGGATGAAAACAAGAGCATCTTTGCACAAAGATACGGCGCAAAAGCCCCTGTGCGGGCACAAAGCACACAAATGTCCTTGATAGAAAAACAAAAACAAAGACAGATGTAAAATATAGCTGAAAAAGCCTGATTTCATCGGCGTTTCCGGCTCTTGCACTTTGGAGCAGAAATTGGTATAATAATAAAACAAAGACAAACGTAAAAGAAAAAAAGATGCCAAAAGGAGGGAGAACAGCAGGATGTATGGCATCCCGGACAGTGTAAAGCCGCTTTCGGCGGCAGAGGAGCAGGTGATGCTGGCGGTGTGGGCCTGCCGTGCGCCCGTCACCCGGCGGGACATCGACGCAAAGCTGCGCGCAAAGGGCTGGGCACCGGCGACCGTGCTCAACTTTCTTTACCGGCTGGAAGAAAAGGGTTGGGTGAAAAGCGGCAAGGATGGCAACCGCAACACCTACACTCCGGCCATCACCCGGCGCGCCTATAATGTGTGGAGTATGCGGGAACGGCTGGATACCCTCTTTGGCGGCGACCTTGCGGCGGCGGTGCGCGCGCTGGTCAGCGAAAGCGGCTGCGGCCAGAGCGAGCTGGAACAGGCCATGAAGGTGCTGGAGGAAAAGCATCTGGAAGCGGAAGAATATGATCTGTATGACCCTTATGGGTAAAAAGGAGAGCGGAAGATGGATTGCAAACTGCGTGCCAAAAACTGCGGCGGCTGCCCGATGCTGGGCATGGACTACGCCGCACAGCTGAAACAGAAAGAAGAGACCGTGAAAAAGCTTCTGGGCAGATTCGGCCCGGTGGAGCACATCCGGGGCATGGAAACGCCGTACCACTATCGGAACAAGGTGATCTCCACCTTTACCACCGGCTGGGGTGGAAAACTTACCTCCGGCATCTACGCGGCAAACAGCCACAAGGTGCTGCCGGTGGAAAGCTGCCTTTTGCAGGACGAAGTGCTGGATAAGACCATGCTGGCCGTGCGTGCGGCAGCGGGCACCTGCCATTACCAGCCTTTTAATGAGGATAAGGGCACCGGCCTTCTGCGTCACTGCCTGCTGCGGCGCGGTGTTATGACCGGGCAGGTGATGGTGGTGCTGGTGACGGCTCAGCCGGTGCTGCCGGGTGCCAAGAACTTTGTCAAAGCCCTGCTGACCGAAGCCGGAAAACAGGGCGTGGCCATCACCACCATCGTCCAGAACGTGAACGACCGCAAAACCAGCGTGGTGCTGGGCGATATGGAAAAGGTGCTGTACGGCAAGGGATTCATTCTGGATACCCTCTGCGGCAAGACCTATGCCATCAGCCCACGCAGCTTTTATCAGATCAATCATACCCAGACCGAAGTGCTGTACGGCCTTGCGGTGGACGCGGCGCATCTCACCGGAAAAGAAGTGGTGCTGGATGCCTACTGCGGCATCGGAACCATCGGCCTGACCGCCGCCGACCATGCAAAGCAGGTAGTGGGCGTGGAGGTGAACCGCGAAGCGGTGCACGATGCCATAGGCAATGCAAAGCACAATGGCGTGAAGAACGCCCGCTTCTTTGCCGCAGATGCCACCCGGTGGATCGGCGAAGCCGCTGCGGCTGGTGAACGCGCAGACGTGATCTTTATGGACCCGCCGCGAGAGGGCTCTACGCCGCAGTTTATCGAAAGCGTGGCCCGCATGGCCCCGAAACGTGTGGTCTACGTGAGCTGCAACCCGGTCACGCTGGCCCGGGATCTGGAGCTGCTGACCCGGAAGGGATACAAAGTGGAGAGCAGCACGCCGGTGGATATGTTCCCTCACAGTGAGCATATCGAGACGGTATGCGCATTGTCCAAACTGGATATCCACCAGAAGATCACGGTAGACCTGAAGATGGATGAGTTGGACGTGACTGCTGCAGAGACCAAGGCTCCTTATGAAGAGATCCGGGAGTACGTCAAGGAACACACCGGTCTGAACGTGAGCGACCTCTATATTGCACAGGTCAAGCAGAAATGCGGCATCAAGGAGCGGCAGAACTACAACAAGCCTAAGGCTGAGAACCCCAAGCGGCTCAAGTGCCCGGCGGAGAAGGAAAGAGCCATCCGGGAGGCGCTGAAGTATTTTAAGATGATTTGAAATAAAAAAATAGACGGATGTCTGTCAACTGGCAGACATCCGTCCGTTTTTATGATAATCTGTTATGATCGCAGTTCCTCAAGCAATGCCGTGCATCCTTCCAGTATATCCTGCCATGTGGCTTCAAAATCTCCCGTGAACCATGGGTCTGCCACTTCACGGGGATGATCTGTATGCGCCATCAGCAGCGAGACTTTATGCTGTGGGTCTCCGCCGACAAGCCGCAGGATGTCGCACAGATTACTTTCGTCCATGCCAATCAGATGATCATACCGTGCATAATCCAGCCGGGTCATCTGCCGGGCGGTCTTGCCGTTGCAGTCGATGCCATGTTCTGCCAGCTTCTGCCGTGCAGGAGGATAGACCGGATTTCCGATTTCCCATGCACTGGTGGCGGCTGATGCGATTTCAAATTGCTCGGATAGTCCTGCCTTGGACGTAAGGTCTTTCATCACATACTCCGCCATCGGGCTTCGGCAGATATTTCCGAGACAAATAAATAAGATCCTGGTCATGCCGGGTCGTTCTCCTTTTGGCTTACAAAAGCATAGCCGCCGTGGGTAGTGCGGATAAAGCTGCCGCAGCCGGCCAGCTTCTTTCGCAGATTGGAAACGGTATTTGCCACGACCTTTAAGGTGTCGTCACAGTTTTGTCCCCACACAGCACGGAAAAGCTCTTCTTTTGAGAAGATTTGTCCTTCGTGGGAGGCAAGCATCAGCAGCAAATCGAACTCCAGTCGTGTAAGGGAGACTTTTCTGCCGTTGCACGACACTTCGTGGGTCATTCCGTCCAGTGTAAGCCCCGGAAGAACCAACTTCTCCCATGAATCAATGGATATTTGCTCTGCCTCGATGTGCTCTCGTTCCAGAAGCATCCGGATCTTCTGCTCCAATTCCGGGTCAGGCTGTCGGGTCTTTATAACGATCATGGCAAACTCCTGCGTGTATTTTACTCTGCGGCGGTATCCATTTCCCGGAGCAGGTTTACCATCTCGATGGCACTGACTGCACAGTCATAGCCTTTATTACCTGCTTTGGTGCCTGCCCGCTCGATGGCCTGTTCGATGTTTTCGGTGGTCAGAACACCAAAGAGGACGGGAACCCCGCTTTCCAGCGAGACCGTGGCAATGCCTTTGGAAACCTCATTGCACACATAGTCGTAATGGCTGGTAGAACCGCGAATCACGGCACCAAGGCAGATCACAGCATCATACTTTCCGCTTTTTGCCATTTTAGAGGCAACCAGTGGGATCTCAAAAGCACCCGGAACCCATGCAACATGAATATCAGCGTCCTGCACATCGTGCCGGAGCAGACCATCCATTGCTCCGCTCAGAAGTTTGGATGTGATAAATTCGTTGAATCGGGCAGCTACGATACCGACCTTGATATTCTGAGAAACCAGCTTGCCTTCAAATGTTTTCATTTTTAAATACCTCTTTCGTTGTTAATATTCCAGAAGATGCCCCATCCGTGCCTGCTTCGTTTTCAGGTAAAATAGGTCATACGGGGTCGCCGTCATCTGAATGGGTACGCGCTCGGAGATCTCCAGCCCAAACTCGGAGAGCTGATATACTTTGTCCGGGTTATTGGTAAGCAGGCGCAGGCTTTTTACGCCAAGTTCCCGGAGGATCTGTGCGCCGAGATAATACTCCCGTTCATCTCCATGGAACCCCAGAGCGAGATTGGCTTCCAGCGTATCCATGCCCTGCTCCTGAAGTTCATAGGCACGCAGCTTGTTGATCAGACCGATGCCCCGGCCTTCCTGCCGCATATAGAGCAGGATACCCCGGTCTTCTTTTTCGATCTGCGTCATGGCAGCGGCCAGCTGCTGGCCGCAGTCACAACGCAAAGAGCCAAATGTATCTCCTGTCAGGCATTCCGAGTGGACGCGGCACAGAATATCCTTTCCATCGCCAATGTCACCTTTTACCAGTGCAATGTGATGCTCTCCGTTCAGGCGGCTCACAAAACCATAAGCTCTGAAGGTGCCATACTTGGTGGGCAGGTTCACTGCCGTCACCTGATCGACCAGTTTATCGTGACACTTGCGGTACTCCTGTAAATCACGGATGGTGATGAATTTGATCTGGAAACGCTCTGCCAGCTTTGCCAGTTCAGCGGTGCGCATCATCGTGCCATCCTCCCGCATGATCTCGCAGCACAGGCCGCATTCTTTCAGCCCTGCCAGACGGCACAGGTCAACGGTTGCTTCCGTGTGACCGTTGCGCTCCAACACACCGTTCTTTTTTGCCAGAAGGGGGAACATATGGCCCGGTCTGCGGAAATCTTCTGCTTTTGCGTGATCGTCCACACAAGCCATCGCCGTAATGGAACGCTCTGCGGCAGAAATGCCCGTAGAAGTAGAAACGTGGTCGATGGACACCGTAAATGCCGTTTCATGGTTGTCGGTGTTATGCTGCACCATCTGCGGAAATTGCAGCTTCTGGACGAAAGCTTCGGACATCGGCATACAGATCAGACCTTTGCCGTGGGTCGCCATAAAGTTGACGTTTTCGGTGGTGGCAAATTCGGCAGCACAGATGAAGTCCCCCTCGTTTTCACGGTCGGGGTCATCCGTTACCAGAATGATTTTTCCTTGCTTCAGGTCTTGCAAAGCTTCGGGAATGGTATTGAAGTTCATCGTAAACTCTCCTTAAAAGCCGCAGCGCAGCAGCATTTCTTTTGTGAGCGTGTTTTGCTTCGGTGTTTCTGATGGAAGCAGCCTCTCGATATATTTTCCAACAACATCGGTTTCCAAATTGACAAAATCCCCTTTGTGCCGTTGGTTCAGGTTCGTCTGACGGACGGTGTGCGGTATCGTGGACACGGAAAAGCCCGTAGGTTCCACCGCAGCCACGGTCAGGCTGATACCGTCTATTGTGATAGAGCCTTTTTCAACGACATAGCGAAGGATCGCAGAATCTGCATGAATGGTGTACCAGATAGCCGTATCGTCTTTTCGGATATTAGCAATGCGTCCGACGCCATCCACATGGCCTGCTACGATGTGTCCGCCAAAACGTCCGTTGGCCGGCATGGCACGTTCCAGATTGACAGCACTTCCAACGGTGAGCTGTGCAAGTGCAGAGCGGTTCAAGGTCTCGTGCATGACATCCGCAGCAAAGCTATCCGGGAAGAGCTGCCTGACGGTCAGGCAGATGCCGTTGACGGCGATGCTGTCGCCGATCCTGGTTCCTTCCAGAACCGTTTTTGCACGAACAGTCAGTACGGCGGAATGCTGTCCCCGATTGATGGACTTTATTGTTCCGACTTCTTCCACGATTCCGGTAAACATGGGTACTCCACCTCACTTTCGATCAGGAAATCTTTGCCAAGCTGTTCCAATCGGCTGTTCTTCAGGCGGAATGCAGCATCCGGAAGCGGGACACCTGCACCCTCAATGGGTGCTTTGGCATCCCTTCCTCCGAACAGCTTCGGGGCAATGTAAGCCTGTACCTGCTGCACGATGCCACTTTCCAGTGCAGACCAGTTCAAGGTTCCGCCGCCTTCCAGCAGAATGCTGTCGATCTGCTCCTGCCCCAGCTGTTCCATCAGTTGCAGAAGATTCACATGACCGCAATGCGCTTCCAGACAAAGGACCCGGCACCCGGCCTGTTGATATGCCGCCTGCTTCTCCGGGTCGCCGCAGCAGGTCGCAAGAATGGTCGGAACCTGTTTGGCGGTCATGACCACCTGTGATTGCAGCGGTGTCCGCAAATGTGTATCACAGATGATCCGGACGGGATCACGGCCACCCTCTATCCGGCAGGTCAGCAGCGGGTCATCTGCTAGGATGGTTCCGACTCCCACCATAATGCCGCGGAATCGGTGTCGCTGCCGTTGAACATGATTCCGGGCAATTTCCCCGGTGATCCATTTGGAAGCGCCTGTGTATGTGGCGATTTTTCCGTCCATCGTCATGGCGTATTTCATGGAAACGAAGGGGCGTTTTGTGGTGATATAGTGGAAGAACACCTTGTTCAGCGCATCGCATTCCTCTTGCAGAACATTTTCGGTCACATCTATGCCGTGTGCGCGCAGGATTGCAATTCCTTTTCCAGCCACCAGCGGATTCGGGTCAGCAGAACCCACGACCACCCGGTGAATGCCCGCGTCCAGAATCGCATCCACGCAGGGCGGCTGCTTTCCGTAATGGCAGCACGGCTCCAATGTCACATACAGGGTCGCTCCCTGCGGATCTTCGGTGCAGGATGCCAGCGCATTGCGCTCCGCATGAGCCTGACCGTATCTCTGGTGCCAGCCCTGTCCGATGGTCCTGCCCTCTTTTACGACCACGGCACCCACCATCGGGTTGGGAGATGTCCATCCGCAACCTTTTTTTGCAAGCTGCAAAGCCAGACGCATATACTCTTTGTCGTTCATCGTGTCGCCTCCAAAAGAAAAAGCCCTGAACAAAAACGTTCAGGGCAAGCCGAAAAGACACAAGGGACCCTTGTGCAAAAAAGAAAGCTCCAGAATGCAAACGCATCCCAGAGCAGCCTCCACAAGCGCAGAACCGTGCGGGCTCTGCGCTTGGTATCTTCTTTCATCCAGACTGTACTGTCGGCTTCGGAGTTTCACCGAATCATGCCTTACGGCTCGTGGGCTGTACCACCGGTAGGGAATCGCACCCTGCCCTGAAGATTTCTGATTCAATTACAGCGGCATTATAGCACGGCTCCTTTCGGATTGCAAGGGCATTCTGCAAACCGGGACGAAACCGGGATGAAGCGAATCGCTACAACAATAAAATCACATCGTCCGTAGGACAATGTGAACGGAGAATCCAAAGGGGCGCGGGTCGCCAGTGGCAACCTCAAAATGCGTTGCATTTTGAAGCGCTTGACCGAGCCGACAGGCGAGAGCAGCGCCCTTTGGCACACGACTTTGCTTGCAAAGTCTATTCCGAACAAGACGGTACGAACGGGAGGTGCTGGAAATGGCAGCAGAAAAGACCAAGGTCTACACATGAAGGTAGATACCACTGCCATTGAGCAGGAGATCGCCGCCTATGAGAAGCAGCTGCGGCAGCACTACTCCACAAAATCCCGGCTTATGGAGGAGATCGACAGCCTTGACCCGGACGACCGGCACTTTATCGCCCGAAAATCCGACCTTGACGACCGCCTTTATAAGATGTACGATAAAATCGAAGAGGTGGAAAATGGACTGATGGATGCCCGGGCAAAGAAGCAGACCATTGAAGCCGACAAAATCACAGGCGACAACATCTATAAGATCCTGATTTGCTTTGACAAGCTTTATGCCACCATGACCGAGGCGGAACGCCGCAGACTGGTGGAGATTTTGATTGACGAGGTGCAGATCTACCCGGAACGCCAGCCTAATGGACAGTGGCTGAAGTCCGTCCGGTTCAAGCTGCCCATCATCGACCATGACCTTGAATTGAGTTTGGACAATCAGGATCGTGTCGAGGTCGTGTGTTCGATGGTTAGATTCAAAAAGCATTGATCTAAGGTGAAGTAGAGTGAACCGTTTTATGGATTCTGTTACACAGCGTATAAAAATGATCCGGCAATATGAAGGAAAATAAGAAGACCTGTGCGGTCTGGTGAAAAATAACAACACAAATAGTACAGAGAAAAGGAGCATCCCATGAACGCAAATATCAATTATGATGAGATCCCGGATACCAGTGCCGTGCAGGAGGACCTGCTTGCGGCGCTGAGCAGCCAGCATGTGACCGTGCACACGAATGAGGAGCCGGACTTCGACTACATGGAAAACGGGGATGTGGCTTTTGTGGTCAAGAATCCGCACAGCGAAGAGGATCTGCTCATTGAACTGGGCGGCGAGTTCTCGCTCTTCTTCGGCCTGTGGCATGGGCAGTACAAGGCCGTGGAGTATGACTACGACCGCATGAAGAAGGACGTTGCCGCGATTCTGGCGGGCAATGCCGGTGCGCTGAGCCTGTATGCCGACGGCAGATGGCAGGGCAGTACCCTCTGCCCGGAGAAGGTGTCTGCCGATGCCGACATGGAAAAGCTGCTGGAACGCTGCTGGCAAAAGCAGGAGCCAAAGGAAAAACTGCTGGCACAGGGCGGCAGGGTGGAACTGCTCTACTGGGACCCGGCGGAAAATAAGAGCTTTATGATTCCGGCAAAGAACTGAATTATAACAAAAAGGACACACCACAACGGTGTGTCCTTTTTGTTATACGATATGAAGCTTAGACCTTCTCGATGGTGATGCTCCAATCAGCGGTCATGGCCTCGTCCGGCTCCAGCACTTCGTGCTTGCCTTCCTCATTGACGCTGTTGGCCCAGCCGTTCCACGGCTCCATGCACACAAAGCTCTCGGCATCCTGCTGCCACAGCACGGCGTGGTCGAAGCTGTCGTCGGCATCCACAGTCACCTTGTGGCCGCTGCCGCTGTCGGTGAGGGTCATGGGGAACTGCACGCCGGTCAGCAGGCGCACGCTGTTGTCAGCACCTTCCTTGCGGGTGAGGGTGATCTTTTCCGGGGCAGCGGGCTGCTCGCCCTTGGCGCTCTCGGAACAGGTGGCGCACTTGATATCGAAGTCCACATTCTCCAGCTTGGAAGCCTTGAAGTAGGGGTGGAAGCCGAAGCTGAAGGGCATGTTGGTGTCGCCCTCGTTGATCACGGTCATGTTGATGGCGGCAGTGTTGCCCTCAAGGTTATAGTTCATCAGCACGGTGAAATCGAAGGGATAGAGGAACTTGGTCAGCGGGGTGGACTCCAAGATCAGGGTCACGCCGTCCGGGCCGACGCTTTCCACATCCCATGCGCACAGGTCGGCAAAGCCGTGGTTCTCCATGGGGTATGCCTTGCCGTCAAAGATGTGCACGCCGTTATCCGGCAGGCCGCAGTTGGGGAACAGCACCGGCACGCCGAAGCGGGGGCGGTTGCACTCGGAAAAATTGGGGTGGCGGGTCCAGATGTACTCCTCGCCGTTCAGGGAGAAGCCGGTGATCATGCCGCCGCGCTCCGGGGTGATGACCAGCTCGGTCTTTGCCTCAGCATCGGTGATAACGTACTGCTCATAGCAGGCACCGTTTTCGGTGACATAACGGGTGGTGATCTGATTCATAGTTCAGTCCTCCTTATGTTTCTGGTTCTGTGCCAGTTTTTCAAAATAATAATCAATGCCATAGCGAATGAGATATTTTATGACCCTTGCAATAACGGCCACGATAGCGGCAAAAATGCCGCCGTAAAGCAGAAACGCATAGATCATCATGCGAGTGGTCATAGCCATAAAAACACTTCCCTTCCGTTTTCATGCACAAAGAGGCTGCCGTACAGCCAAAGTGCCATACAGCAGCCTCGAAACGATTACAGAACGACGCCGTCCTTGAAGATGGAGATCTCGCGGAAGCCGTGCTTCTCGGCCTTGGTCTGCTCACCGCTTGCAACGCGGATGACCAGATCCAGCAGATCCTTTGCAGCCTCGTCGATGGTCTTTTCGCCATCGGCGATCACGCCGGTGTTGAAGTCGATCCAGCCGGATTTCTTCTGGGCCAGCGGGGTGTTGGTGGAGATCTTCAGGGTGGGAGCCGGGGCCGAGAACGGAGTGCCGCGGCCGGTGGAGAACAGGATCAGGTGTGCGCCTGCGGCGGTCATGGCCGTGGCAGAAACCAGATCGTTGCCGGGGCCGTACAGCATGTTCAGGCCCTTGGTGACAACGGGATCACCGTAGCCGATCACGTCCATGATGGGGGCAGTGCCGCCCTTCTGGACGCAGCCGCAGCTCTTGTCTTCCAGCGTGGTGATACCGCCCTGTTTGTTGCCCGGAGAGGGGTTATCGTAGACCACCTCGTTGTGGCTGATGAAGTAATCCTTGAAGCCGTTGATCATGTGCTCAGCCTTGACAAAGACGTCATGGTTGATGCAGCGATCCATCAGGAAGCCCTCGGCACCGAACATCTCGGGTACCTCGGTCAGAACGGTGGAACCGCCGCGCTGGCCCATCATGTCGGAGAAGCGGCCGATGGTGGGGTTGGCGGTGATGCCGGACAGGCCGTCCGAGCCGCCGCACTTCATGCCCACCACCAGATCGGACACGGGGATAGGCTCACGCTTGAACTGCCCGGCATAGGTAGCCAGCTCCTTGAGGATATCGCGGGCAGCGGTGAACTCGTCGTCCACCTCCTGACAGGTGAGGAACTTCACACGGTCGTGGTCGTACTCGCCCAGCTCTTCCACGAACTGATCGTGCTGCAGGTTCTCGCAGCCCAGATGCAGCACCAGAACGGCGGCAGCATTGGGGTGGCGCACCAGCGCAGCCAGCAGCTTGCGGGTCTGTGCATGGTCGTGGCCGGTCTGGCTGCAGCCGAAGGGATGGGTGAAGGTGTACAGACCCTCGATGGAGCCGGTGACCAGATCCTGATTGTCGGCAACGATCTTCTTGGCGATGTCGTTGACGCAGCCCACGGTGGGGATGATCCAGATCTCATTGCGGATGGCGGCACGGCCGTCCTTGCGGCGGAAGCCCATAAAGGTCTCCGGCTCGACCTTGGGCAGGGGAGCCAGATCCGGGGCGGGGTTGTAGCTGTACTCTACCTCACCGGACAGGTTGGTGTGCACGTTGTGGGTGTGCATCCAGCTGCCGGGAGCGGCATCTGCGGTGGCGTGGCCGATGGGGAAGCCGTACTTGATCACGTTCTCACCGTTCTTGATGGGCTTCACGGCCATCTTGTGGCCCTGCGGAATGTCCTCCAGAGCAGTCACAGAAAGACCGTCCACTTCCACCAGCGTGCCCTTGGCAATGGGGTGCAGGGCAACGACCACGTTGTCGATGGGGCTGATATGAATTGCCTGCGGCATAGTAGTTCTCCTTATCGTATCGCATAAAAGGGCTGCTGCCCAAAGCAGCAGCCCTTTGTTGTGCGGGTAGGTTGGTTTTTCAGGCTTACAGGCAGCTCTTGTAAGCAGCCTCGGCACCCTGAGTGCGGATCATTTCCAGATCAGCCAGAACAGCGGCCTCGAGACCCTCGATCTTGGTCAGATCCTGATCCCACATTTGGGTGTTGGTCAGCACAGCGTTCACCAGCTGAGCAGCGGTGTCGTCCTTGTGTGCATAGTAGAAGTCCAGTGCCCATGCGTCATCCTGGATTTTGTAGGTGTTGCCGGCAGGGCGCTTGCAGATCAGGCCGTCGGCGGTGCGCTCCTGAATGTCGCTGGAATAGAAGGCAATGTAGGCTGCCAGAGACATGGTCAGGCACTTGGGCAGCTGCTTCTGCTCCTCGATGTAAGCCAGGAAGGAAGGCATGTTGCGGGCCTTCCACTTGGAGGTGGAGTTCAGGGAAATGCTCATCAGCTCGTGGTTGACGAAGGGGTTGTTGAAGCGGTCCTCAACAGCAGAAGCAAACTCTTCCAGATCCTTCTTGTCCAGCGGCAGGGTGGGGATGATCTCCTCGTGCAGCATCTTGTTCATGAAGCCGCGGATGGTGTCGTTGTGCATGCAGTCACGCACAATGTCGAAGCCGGCCAGATATGCGCCCAGAACGAAGCCGGTGTGTGCACCGTTCAGGATGCGGACCTTGCGCTTCTTGTAGGGGGTAACATCGGGCACGACCATGACGTTCACGCCGGCCTTCTTGAACGGCAGCTTGTCCTCCAGCTCAGCGGGGCCTTCGATGACCCACACGCCGAACACTTCGCCCACGTCCAGAGCGGCATCATGGTAGCCGTTGGCCTCTTCCATGGCAGCCAGTTCCTTGGGATCGCGGATGCGGCCCGGAACGATGCGGTCCACCAGAGTGGAGCAGAAGGTGTTTGCGTTGTTCATCCAGTCGATGAATGCAGGCTCCAGATTCCAATCCTTGGCGTAGTTGTTGCAGCACTTCTGCAGCTCCTTGCCGTTGTTGTCGATCAGTTCGCAGGACAGGATGGCCAGACCCTTGTCAGCAGCGCCGTTGAATGCCTTGTAGCGCTCGAACAGCACGCGGGTCAGCTTTGCGGGGAAGCTGTTGGGAGGAACCTGATCGAACTGGCTGTCGCCCTGCGTGTAGGCGATGCCGGCTTCAGTGGTGTTGGAAACGATGGTCTCCAGATCGGCAGAGCGTGCCAGCTCCAGCACTTCGTCCCACTTGCCGTCGATGTAGGGGCACACACAGTCGGACACGCAGGAGATCACGCGCTTTGCATCGACCTTCTGGCCCTTCTCACTGCCGCGCAGGTACAGGGTGTACAGGCCTTCCTGCTCGTTGATCCAGTCTGCCATCTGGGGGAAGTTGCTGATGGGCTGCACCAGCTTGACCTTGCCGTTGTAGCCGGCCTTTTCGTTTGCGATGTCATAGAAGTAATCCACGAAAGCACGCAGGAAGTTGCCCTCGCCAAACTGCATGACCTTGACGGGTGCATCCTTCAGGATGTAGCCGTTGTAGCCGGTGCCTTCCAGAACCTTGTAGTTCAAAGTTTCCATCTTGTTGATCTCCTTTATAAACTTGCTTTGCTTATCAGAGAGCCTCTTTGTCTGCCCTCTGCTCCTTACCCTATTTTATGCTGTTGTATACAAATAAGTCAAGAGCTTTGTGCAATATTTTTAGCCGTAAGGTGACGATTTGGGGCATTTCCAGCGAAAAGCACAATTGTGTGCTAGAAAATTTGTCACTTTTTCAGTTGTATACATGCGTGTTTTCCGTTATACTAAAGGTAAGACAAACCTGCCCGTGCAGGCGGGCGTCCCGTTGTACACAAGGTTTGACGGATTTTTAACAAAAACCATCAGAGAAAAGGAGTTATCGACCCATGAAAGCATTTATGGATAAGGAATTCATGCTCCAGTCTCCCACTGCTCAGCATCTGTACCACGACTACGCTGCGGATATGCCTATCTGCGACTACCACTGCCACATCCCTCCCCGTGAGATCTACGAGAACCGCCGCTTTGAGAACATCGCTCAGGTATGGCTGGGCGGCCGCAACCCGGACGGCAGCTACTTTGGCGACCACTACAAGTGGCGTGTGATGCGTTCCAACGGTGTGCCCGAGGAGTACATCACCGGTGATAAGCCCGACCGCGAGCGCTTCCAGAAGTTTGCAGAGGCTCTGCCCATGGCCATCGGCAACCCGATGTACCACTGGACCAACCTCGAGCTGCATGTGTTCTTTGGCTACGACGGCGTGCTGAACGGCGACACCGCTGAGGAAGTGTGGAACCTGTGTAACGACAAGCTGCAGCACGATCCCAAGCTGACTGTCCGCGGCCTGATCGAGCAGTCCAACGTGGCCTTCATCGGCACCACCGATGACCCCATCGATGATCTGTACTGGCACAAGAAGATCAAGGAAGACTCCACCATCAAGTTCACCGTGGCTCCTTCCTTCCGCCCCGATAAGGCCATCAACATCAACAAGCCCGGCTTTGCCGAGTACATGGGCAAGCTGGCCGCTGTTGTGGGCAAGGAAAAGCTGGCCTGCATCGACTGCGTCACCGACGCTCTGACCAAGCGCATCGAGTTCTTTGCCGAGATGGGCTGCCGCGCTTCGGACCACGGTCTGGATTACATCCCCTACCGTGAGGCCACCAAGGAAGAGGTCAACGCCATCTACCAGAAGGTGATGGCCGGCGAGACCTGCACCGTGGAAGAGGCTGAGAAGTACCAGACCTACATCCTGATCCATCTGGGCAAGCAGTATCACCGTCTGGGCATCGCCATGCAGATCCACTACAACTGCCTGCGCGGCGTGAACCGCAAGATGAACGCTCTGCTGGGACCCGACACCGGCTATGATATGATCAACACCGCTACCTGCGGCGGCGAGATCGCAAGCCTGCTGAGCGCCCTGAACGACACCGACGAGTGCCCCAAGACCATCATCTACAGCCTGAACCCCGCCGACGATGCACAGATCGGCACCATTCTGGGCTGCTTCCAGAACAGCGAGGTGCCGGGCAAGATCCAGCACGGCTCCGCATGGTGGTTCAATGACCACAAGATCGGCATGGAAGAGCAGATGACCCGCCTGGCAAGCCTGGGCCTGCTGGGCAACTTCGTTGGCATGCTGACCGACAGCCGCAGCTTCCTGAGCTACACCCGTCACGACTACTTCCGCCGCATCCTGTGCAATATCATCGGCCAGTGGGTCGAGGATGGCGAGTATCCCAACGACGAGAAGGCTCTGGAGAAGATCGTCAAGGGCATCTGCTTCGACAACGCAAAGCGCTACTTCAACCTGTAAGAGAAGTGCCTGAACCTGAATAAGGCATAACACAAAGCCCCCGGAACGGTGTGAAACGTTCCGGGGGCTTTTGCTGTAAGCAGATAATGTTTACTTTACAAGGCTGCGCAGCACAACGCGGGCAGTGGAAACATCGGAACCGAGCAGGGTGTCGTAGGCATTCAGGATGTCGCGGATGGCCTGCAGGTTGTCCTTAGTCAGGGTGTAGGTCTTGGTGGAGCCGTCCTTGCCGGTAAAGGTGGCAGTGACGCTCTTGGCGGCAAGCCACTCGTTCAGCCAGCTGGTCTCGTCGTCCATATCGAACAGCTCATAGTCAAACCATGCCTTGAGGTCATTGTCGTAGCCGCCGATGAACTCTTCATCACAGGTGAAGTCGTAGTAGTTATCCTCGGTCTCTACCCGAACAGATTTCATGTCCAGCTTTTTATTGCCGAAGTAGGTCATGCCCAGACTGAGATACACGGTGGGATCATCGTTGGTAACGAACAGGTAGGGGTACAGACCGCAGGAGGCCTTTTCCATGCTGGCCTCCTCGTAGGGAGAATCGATCTGCCAGCCCTCGGCCTCGCTGTCATAGGTGACAGTGAGCTTGGACAGGGCAGAGCGCAGTTGCGCCTCCGACACCGCATTGGTCACAGAGAGCTCTGCCGGGGCAGGCTCGTCCGGAAGAGCGGGGCTCAGGGCAAAGGCGGAGACGCCGCCCATCAGGATGGCGGCGGTGCACAGGCAGGCGGCACCGCGCTTGAACAGTCCGGTCAGTTTCATAAGGATCTCCTTTCGCTTCACAGAAACGCTTTTTCTCTGTCCAGAGCATATCAGATTTTACGGCTCCTGACAGTAAAACGGCATGAATCGCCCCTCAGATGCATCAGAACGACCGTTCAGGCAGGGGAGCGGTGCGGATGAAAACGGCTTCTTATACCTGATGGGTCTCCAGCCAGTCGGTCATCTGCTGGGCGATGCCCTTGATGCTGCCTTCCTCAAAGGGGACCTTCAGCCCGGCGGTCTCCAGCAGCTCGGTGTAGCTGGCCATGCCTGCACGGCGCACAAGGCGTAGGTAGCGCTCCCATGCGTCCTTGTGGTCGTCAAGGCTCAGCAGGAAGAACTGCAGTGCGGCCATGGTGGACAGGCAGTAGTCGATATAGTAGAAGGGGCACTCATAAATGTGCAGCTGACGCTGCCAGCCTGCACCGCGGCCATAGAAGGGAAGACCGGCAAAATCGATCCACGGGCGGTACTTCTTTTCCAGCTTGAGCCACTCGGCATTGCGTTCATCGGGGGTCAGATCCGGGTTCTGGTACATGATGTGCTGGAACTCGTCCACTTCGCATCCGTAAGCAAGGAACACAAAACTGTCCTCAGCGTGGAGCAGGGCGTATTTGTCGGTATCCCGGCCGAAGAGCAGATGATGCCACGGTGCAGTCAGGAACTCCATGGCCATGGAGTGGATCTCGGCGCTCTCCATGCCGGGGCATTCCAGATCGGCGGGCACTTCGGGATCACGCTCGGCCACATAGCCCTCAAAGGCGTGGCCGCACTCGTGGGTCAGCACGTCCACATCGCCGGAGGTGTTGTTCCAGTTGGCAAAAATGAAGGGGGCCTTGTAGCTGGGCAGGCTGGTCATATAGCCGCCGGACATCTTGCCGGGGCGGCTCTCCACATCGAACAGCTCGTTGTCCTGCATAAAGTCGATGAACTCGGCGGTTTCCGGGCTAAGCTCATGGTACATGGTGCGGGCGGCATCCATACGGGCTTTGTAGCCGGGAATGGGCTTGGGATTGCCGTCCTTGAACATGATGGGCAGATCGGTGAAGGTGGGGCGGGCAATGCCGGTGCGCTTTGCACGCAGGGCCATCACCTTTTGCAGCTGGGGCACCACATCGTTTGCCACCTGATCGCGGAATTTCCGGATCTCCTCCGGGCCGTAGCCGATGCGGTTCATGCGCACATAGGAAAGCTCACTGTAGTCGTGATAGCCCATCACCCGGGCCTGTGCATTCAGGTTCTTCACGATCTCGCCGTACAGCTCGTCCAGTTCGGCACGGTGGGCGTCAAAATAACCGGCCTCGGCCTCGTAGGCGGCGCGGCGCACGGCAGGGTCCAGATCCTCCTTGTAAGGGCCCAGCTGCGGGATGGTGAGCTGTTTGCCGTCCAGCTCCACCAGTGCGCCGCCGTAGATCTGCTGGTAGCGGCTCACCAGAGCATTGAACTGCTGCTGCAGCTCCACGGTGCGGTCATCCATGCCCAGAACGGCATTCTTCATACCGGCCACACAGGTGGTGCCGAACTTCGCGGTCAGGACATCCACATGCGGGTTCGCAAGAAAAGCGCGGCTGATCTCCACGCTGGCGTTGGTCACGGCGGGGCCGTTGGCATCAAAGAAGTCCTGCTCAGCCTTCCAGTATTCATCGCGGGTGTCGCAGGTGTAGTGGATGTTGGCAAGGTTCGCGGCGGTGTTGTACTCTGCAAAGGCTTCGCTCTGCTCGTAGTAGAGCCGGACAAGGGCATCGCCGTCCGGTGCGGCAGCGGCCTTTGCGGCCAGCTCTTTGCACCGGGCCAGCAGGGCACCGATGTCCGGGCGGGTATAGGTCATTTCGTTGAATTTCATCGGGAAACATTCCTTTCCGGGAGAAGACTCCATATTTAAGGTTAAACCCATCTTACCACGTTATGCGGCAAATGAAAAGGGGACACAGGCCAAAACCCGGCAGATGCTATGCACAACTGCTAAAATTTGACGAGGTGGTTTGGCAAAGTTGTCTGTGCAGGCGGTTGCATGGCTGCGGCAAAAGGACTATAATAAAACCATCAACAGAGTAAGACCATGTGCGTTAAGTGCCGCATCAACGGGGAGTTGTGCTGTGGACGAAGGTGTACCCGCGGTGCATGGTCTGCATCCCGCTGCTGCATGGACTTGGGTGCAGGCGAGACGGCTTGCGTCCCGCCCGGAAGTGAAAGTTGTTGGATTCACGCCCTCCTTTGTGCGGTTTGTCACAGGGAGGGCGTTTTTGTTTGTGCAGACCGCCCGCCCGGTATTCCTTTTGCAAGGAGGACAGTTGATATGAACAACTCGAAAAATTCCGTCCGCACGCTCACCATGCTGGCCCTGCTGGTGGCAATGAGCATCGTGTTCAGCCGGGTGCTGAGCATCTCCACCGGCTTTGTGCGGTTCGATCTGGGCAGCCTGCCGGTGCTGCTGGCAGCGCTGCTGTTCGGCCCCGGTGCCGGCTTTGCCGTGGGCGCTGTGGCCGATATGATCGGCGGCGTGCTGGCAGGCTACGCCATCAACCCGCTCATCACGCTGGGCGCGGGTGCCATTGGTCTGGTGGCGGGGCTTGCATGGCAGAAGCTGCCCGGGCTGCGCACCGGCCTGCGGCTGCAGATCAGCGTGCTGCTGGGACACTTTGTGGGTTCCATGGTCATCACCTCGCTGGCACTGCGCATCTTCTACGGCTACCCGTGGGCAGCGCTGGCAGTGCGCATCCCCAATGCACTGATCCTGGCTGCGGTGAACACTGTGCTGCTGCGCATCCTGCTGGAGAACCGTACCCTGATGAAGATGGTGAAAAAGTAAAAAGAGGCATTACAATGAATTACGAACAGGCAATGGAATACATCCATGCGGTCCAGTGGGCCGGCCACAAGCCCGGCCTGACGCGCACTCGCACCCTGCTGGCCGCACTGGGCGACCCGCACAAACAGCTCAGATTCGTGCATGTTGCAGGCACCAACGGCAAGGGCAGCACCGCCGCCATGATGGCATCCTGCCTGCAGGCCGCGGGCTATCGGGTGGGCCTGTACACCTCGCCCTTCATCAACCGCTTCAACGAGCGCATCCAGATCAACGGCGTGCAGATCCCGGATGAAGAGCTGGTGAAACTGGTGGAGCAGGTAAAGCCAGCCGCCGATGCCATGGAAGATGTGCCCACCGAGTTTGAGATCATCACGGCGCTTGGGATGCTCTATTTTGCCCAGCAGAAATGTGAGATCGTGGTGCTGGAGGTGGGCCTTGGCGGCACGCTGGATTCCACCAACGTCATTGATGCCCCGGAGTGCGCAGTCATCACGGCACTGGGTATGGATCATGTGAAGGAGCTTGGCCCCACTCTTGCGGACATTGCCGCCGCCAAGGCGGGGATCATCAAGGAAGGCTGCCCGGTGGTGAGCTACGGCGGCGTGCCGGAGGCAGATATTGTTATCCGCCGCGTCTGTGCTGAAAAGCATGCCGAGCTGACTGAGGTGGATTTCAGCAGGCTGAAATACGAGGGCGGCAGCCTTGACGCGGTGGAGTTCGACTTTGACGGCCTGACGGATGTGCACCTGCCCCTGATCGGCAGCTACCAGCCGCGAAATGCGGCGCTGGCTATCACGGCTCTGCGGGTGATGCGCGCCCATGGCTGGAACATTCCGGAAAGCGCCATCCGTACTGGTCTTGAAGCGGTCAGCTGGCCGGGCCGCTTTGAACTGTTGCGGCACACGCCCGCGTTTCTGCTGGACGGCAGCCACAACGCCCACGGAATGCGTGCCACGGTGCAGAGCCTGAGAGACCGCTTCCCCGGGCAGAAGTTCGTTTTTCTGGTCAGCATCATGGCAGACAAGGATGTGGACCAGATGCTCAGCCTGCTGGCACCGCTGGCGGTGCGGTTCGTCACGGTGGCGGCGCACACGCCGCGCGCCATGCCTGCCGAAACGCTGGCAGAACACATCCGGGCCTATGGCTGCAGGGCGGAAGCGGCAGCTTCCATTGAAGCGGGCGTGGCCCGGGCGGTGGAGCTGGGCGGCGAAGGCCCGGTGTGCGCACTGGGCACGCTGTACTTCTCCGGTGATGTGCGGAAGGCGTTTGCGGAACTTGTGAAGGGCTGAAGATTTAAAATGGCTCCGCGTGCGCTGCGCCATCATCAGCGGAAAAATATTTTTATATTTGCAAATCAGGAAAATCTGCGAATTTTCCTGATTTGCTTTTTTCACGGAAAAAGTTGCTTCTTGTGCAGAAAGCGGTCGCGTGGGACAGGCTTAAGGGCTTTTATAAAATTCTTCTCCGCCGGGTATGTTCTCTTTTGCGTGCCAAAAGAGAACCAGAAAGGACGGCGGTGCCCGCAGGGCATGAAAGCCCCAGTGGGGCTTTTAAGCCGCAGACCGGTTTGCGCAGCAAATGCCGCGTGTTCAGCGCGGCAAGGTCTCCGCTACTTTCGAGGCGCGGGAGGCGGCGGGTTGCGGCTCCCTGCGTCTGCTTTGTGCCTTGCGCGGCACTCGCATCCTGCAGGCCGCTGCCCCAACAGCTCCTCCCTGTTTCGGCCGCTGGCCGCGGTCGTCGCCGTTGCAAACTAGGGGCTACTCGCCCCTAGTAACCCCAAAGCAGTTGGGCTCCATACAAAAAATCCAAGTCGCTCCGCTAAAGGATTTTTTGTGTTGCGCCGATTTCAAGGCCCCTCAGTCGCTGTGCGACAGCTCCCCGCAGGGGAGCGAGCGCCAGCAGATGCAGCTACTCGTCACGGCCCCTTCCCGTGAAAAAGCAAATCAGGAATGACCGCAGTCATTCCTGATTTGCAAATATAAAAATATTTTTCCGCTGAAAATGCCCAGAGTGAAACGGAGGGCATTTAAATGGTTAGGCCTGCGATAGCACAGACAAAAAGAAAAAGCGGTGACTCGTGCAGGTTGAGTCATCGCTTTTCTTGCCCCTTGCGGGGCAGGCAGGGTAAATGATAAGAAGGTAAATGAAGAAAATAGCAATTTTAAGAACAAAGGTTTTGTGCTGAGCGAAGAACCGCTCGTAGAAGTTCATGTATCCAACGTAATGCCTTTGTTGGATACAACATACCACTTTTTTGGAAGAATTACAAGCCCTTTTTTCGATTTTTCATCAATAAACGTGCGAAAAATCGCATTTTTGGAGAAACGCACAAATTCAACGAGAAGTTCCCGGCAAACTGACGAACAAGCATAAAAATGAGCCGGTGCGGCCCGGAACGGCGGCAAAAAAGACGCAGAATGCGACAGTTCTTTACAAGAACCGGTCCGTGTGCTAAGATGAATACATTCAATGGAGAGTCTGCCCTGCGAAGGGTGGGCGTATGTGTCCGAGCAGGATGGCCCGGCACGGGGAAAGGAGCATATCAATGGAAAATCAGGCGGTGAGCGGAACAAAAAAGCCGCTCTTCGGAGGGCGGAAGCCGCTGTTCACACAAAAGGAACTGCTGCTGCTGACCGGCCCGCTGCTGGTGGAGCAGCTGCTGGAAGTGACCGTGGGTATGGCCGATACCATGATGGTGTCCCGCTGCGGCGAAGCGGCCATTTCCGGTGTCAGCCTTGTGGACATGATCAACAACCTCATCATCGTGCTGTTTGCGGCGCTGGCCACTGGCGGCGCAGTGGTGGTAAGCCAGTTTTTGGGTGCGCGGGAGCAGAAGGAGGCCGATGCAAGCTCTGGCCAGCTGCTTTTGCTCAGCGGCGTATTCGGTTTGCTGGTGGGGGCATTCTGTTTTGTTTTTGCAAGACCGATGATCCGGCTGTTCTACGGTGCCATCGATGCCGATGTGCTGGATGCCAGCGTGCTGTACCTGCGCATCATCGCCATCAGTTATCCGTTTCTGGCACTGTATAACGGCGGTGCGGCACTGTTCCGCAGCATGGGCAACTCCAAGATCTCCATGCAGATCAGCTTTTTGATGAACGTGATCAACATTGTGGGCAACGCAGTGTGCATCTTCGGATTTAAAATGGGCGTAGACGGTGTTGCATGGCCCAGCGTGCTGTCCCGTGTGGTGGCAGCGGCCCTTATCCTGCGCAAGTGCTACCAGAAGGGCAATGCCATCACGGTGCCAAAGACCACCCGGCTGGATGCAAAGATGACAAAGCGCATTCTGGGCATCGGCATCCCGTCCGCCTTTGAGAACAGCCTGTTCGAGGCTGGACGCATTCTGGTGGTGAGCATGATCTCCACCTTCGGCACAGTGCAGATCGCAGCAAACGCCGTGGCAAACAATCTGGACGGCATGGGCGTTATCCCCGGCAAGGCCCTGAGCCTTGCCATGATCACGGTGGTGGGCCGCTGCATCGGTGCGCGGGACGACGAGCAGGCTGTTTATTATACCCGCAAGCTGACGGTGTGGTCTTACATCGCAATGAGTCTTTCCAACGGTGCCATCCTGCTGTTTTTGCACAAGCTCATCGGCATCTACGCGCTGTCCGGTGAGACGATGGTGCTTTCTGAGCTGCTGGTACGTATCCATGCAGGCTTTGCCATCCTGCTGTGGACCCTGTCCTTCGTGCTGCCCAACGCCCTGCGTGCAGCCAACGATGTGAAGTTCACCATGATCGTGTCCATCCTGAGCATGGCGGTGTGGCGGCTGGGCTTCAGCTACCTGCTGTGCGTGCGCATGGGCTGGGGCGCTGTGGGCGTGTGGATCGCAATGATCATTGACTGGGTTTGCCGCGTGACATGCTTTGTGCTCCGCTTCCGCAGCGGTGTATGGAAAACCAAATATCAGGCATAACATAAAGAGGAGTATACCTATGAAACTGATCAGCTGGAACGTCAACGGCCTGCGCGCCTGCCTGACCCATGGCTTTGCCGAGAGCTTTGCGGCTCTGGATGCCGATATCTTTTCGGTGCAGGAGACCAAGATGCAGCCCGGTCAGGCGGATTTTGCGCCGGATGGCTACACCGAGTATACCTATTCTGCCGAGAAGAAGGGCTACTCCGGCACGGCCTGCTGGTGCCGTGAGCAGCCGCTGTCCGTGACCACCGGCATCGGCATTGAGCAGCACGACCACGAGGGCCGTGTGCTCACGCTGGAATACCCGGGGTTCTGGCTGGTGAACTGCTATACCCCCAACAGTCAGGACGGGCTGAAGCGTCTGGACTACCGCATGGAGTGGGAGGATGCCTTCCGTGCCTACCTGCTGGCACTGGACGCAAAAAAGCCGGTGATCCTGTGCGGCGATCTGAATGTTGCCCATAGGGAGATCGACATCAAGAACGACAAGACCAACCACATGAGCGCAGGCTTTACCGATCAGGAGCGCGGCAAAATGACCGAACTGCTGGACGCAGGCTTTGCCGACAGCTTCCGCGTGCTGCACCCGGATGAGGTGAAGTACAGCTGGTGGAGCTACCGCTTCCACGCCCGCGAGAAGAATGCGGGCTGGCGCATCGATTACTTCATCGTGTCCCGCCGCATTGCCGATAAGATCCGCGCGGCGGAGATCCACAACGAGATCTTCGGCTCAGACCACTGCCCGGTGGAGCTGGACATTGACCTGTAACCTGTAAAAAATGCCTGCTCTCCCGGAAAGAGCAGGAAAAAGGAGACTCTATGCTCAAAAGCTATCTGCTGGTATTTTTTGTTTCCATGGTGCCGCTCATTGAACTGCGCGGAGCCATCCCCATCGGGCTTGGCATGGGCCTGCCCATCCTGCCCACCTATCTGGTGTGCGTGGTGGGCAACATGATCCCGGTGCCGTTCATCTATCTGTTTGCACGCAAATTCCTGATCTGGGGCTACCACAAGCCCCTTATCGGGCCAATCTGCAAGTTCTGCATCGTCAAAGGCGAAAAAGGCGGCCGCGCACTGGAAGCCAAGGCGGGCCGCGGCCTTGTGGTGGCGCTGCTGCTGTTCGTGGGTATCCCGCTGCCGGGCACCGGCGCGTGGACCGGCACGCTGGCGGGCTCGATCCTGGATATGAAGTTCAAGGACGTGGTCAAGGCCTGCATGGGCGGCGTGCTGCTGGCGGGCATCATCATGGGTCTGGCCAGCGCGGGCCTACTGGGTGCGCTGAGCACCCTGTTCTCGGTGGGCTGAGAAAAAAAGACTGTGTTCTGGCAAAGAACAACAATTGACAATGGCATTTTGCCGCTGAGTATGCTAAAATAAAAAGGTGTTTTGAAACCGGCGGCGCAAAGCTGCCGGACAGAAAGGAACGATAAGATCATGGATCAGGCACTGAATCAGAAAATCGACGCATATATTGCGCAAAACAAGGAACAGCTGCTGAAGGATATTGCCGCTCTGGTGGCAGTCAACAGCGTAGAGGGCACCCCGGAAGAGGGCGCACCCTATGGCGCAGGCCCCCGCGCCGCACTGGACAAGACGCTGGAGCTGGCTGCAGGCATGGGCCTTGCCACCCGCAACTGCGAAAACTACATCGGCTATGCAGAGCTGGCCGGCAAGGACCCTGAAAAGTATCTGGCGACCATCTGCCATGTGGACGTGGTGCCCGTGGGCAACGGCTGGACGGCCGACCCCTTCACCATGCGCATTCAGGACGGCTGGTTGCTGGGCCGCGGCGTTGCCGACGACAAAGGCCCCATGGTGGCTACCCTGTATGCCCTGAAGTTCCTCAAGGAGCAGGGCTATGAGCTGCGCTACCCCATCCGCGCACTGGCAGGCACCAACGAGGAGACCCACATGCAGGATGTGGACTACTACCTCAAGAACTACCCGGCTCCCGCTTTCTGCTTTACCCCGGATGCCGAGTTCCCGGTGTGCAACGGCGAGAAGGGCCTGTTCGGTGCCAAGATCGTCAGCCCGGTGTGCAACGGCGTCATCGTGGAGATCGAGGGCGGCGTGGCAAACAACGCCGTGCCCGACCGTGCAAGCGCGCTGGTCAGGACCGACATCTCCAAGCTGAAGAATGCCCCGAACATCACACTGGAGCCGGAAGGCGACGGCGTGCGCATCCGCGGCTGGGGCAAGTCCGGCCACGCAGCCATGCCGCAGGGCACCGTGAACGCCATTGGTCTGGTGGTGAACTACCTGCTGGACAACGGCCTGTGCAATGAGACCGAGCGCACCTATCTGGAGGCCGTGCGCAAGCTGCACGCTTCTACTGCCGGTGAGGGTCTGGGCATCAACTGCGCCGACGGCCCCTTTGGCCCGCTGACCGTGATCGGCGGCCGCATCTACATGGAAGATGGCCGCATTTTCCAGACCATGGACAGCCGCTTCCCCACCTGCACCAACGGCAAAAAGATGACCGAGCAGATCCGTGCCGCACTGGGCGATGGCGCTGAGCTGCGCGATGTGACCGCTGCCGAGCCCTTCTATATTGAAGCCGACAGCCCTGCCATTCTGGCCTGCATCAACACCTACAACGAGGTGACCGGCGAGAACGCCAAGCCCTTCACCATGGGCGGCGGCACCTATGCCCGCCACTTCCCCTATGCGGTCAGCTTCGGCCCCGAGCATGTGGACCTGCCGCTGCCGGAATTCGGCGGCCCGATGCACGGTGCAAACGAAGCGGCACCCATCGACAAGCTGCTGGATGCCGTGAAGATCTATATCATCGCGCTGCTGCGCCTTGAGGAGATCGACTTCTGATGCAGCCGATGAATGTGCTCGTCATCGACGGGCAGGGCGGGGGCCTTGGCAAACAGCTGGTGGCAGCCCTGAGCGCGCAGTGTCCGGAGGCCCGGCTCACTGCGGTGGGCACCAACAGTCTGGCGGCAAACGCCATGCGCAAGGCCGGTGCCCCGCGTGCCGCCACCGGCGAGAACGCCGTGGTGGTGAACTGCCGCAGCGCGGATATCATCGTGGGGCCCATCGGCATCGTCGTTGCGGATGCACTGCTGGGCGAGATCACGCCCGCCATGGCCACGGCCGTGTGCCAGAGCCATGCGATGCGGGTGCTCATCCCGGTGAACCACTGCGAAAACTATATCGTGGGTGTGCCGGAGCAGCCCATCAGCGATCTGGTGGCCGCTGCGGTGCAGAAGGTGAAAGCTCTCTGCGCCGGGGAAGGCTGCGGAAAAAGGGTTTATTGAAAATGCCCTCCGCTTGCGCTCTGGGCATCTTCAGCGGAAAAATATCTTATAATAGAGCAACAGCGGACAGCCTGCGGGCTGTCCGCTGTTGCATTTTCACGGAAAGGGTCCAAGAGGGAAACTTGATCTGTCTGTGCTTGTTTCCTGCGGAAACAGCCGCACAGCCGGGAAACAGGCCACTTCTTCATTGTGCCCGCTCCAGTGAAAAGGCAAGTCGGAAAATCCCGCAGGATTTTCCGACTTGCATCTAAAGAATATAAATTCCTTGAATAATGCCCAGAGCGCAAGCGGAGGGCATTAAAATGGTTACGACTTCTGTCGTGCGGCGATCTGCGCTGCCGTGGGCGGGGTGTCGCCCTGCGCAGCGTTTTCCAGTGCGCCGAGACGGCGGTCCAGATCGGTCAGGCGCTGGGCTACGATATCCGGCAGATCCTGCTGATCCAGATCGTCCGCCGGGTTCACGGCCTTGTTGTTGATGCGCACCACCTCGGCGGGCACGCCCACAGCGGTGCAGTTGGCGGGCAGATTGCGCAGCACCACGCTGCCTGCGCCGATGCGGGAGTTGTCCCCGATATACACCGGGCCAAGGACCTTGGTGCCTGCACCGATCAGCACGTTGTTGCCCAGAGTGGGGTGGCGCTTGCCGGTGTCCTTGCCGGTGCCGCCCAGAGTGACACCGTGGTAGATGGTGCAGTTGTCCCCGATCTCGCAGGTCTCGCCGAACACGATGCCCATGCCGTGGTCGATAAACAGGCATCTGCCGATGGTGGCACCGGGGTGGATCTCGATGCCGGTGCGGCGGCGGCCATGCTGGCTGACCCACCGGGCCAGAAAGAACCGCTTGTGCTGGTATAGCCAGTGCGCAATGCGGTGGTATACCAGAATGTGAAAGCCCGGATACAGCAAAATGACCTCCAGCACGTTGCGTGCAGCGGGGTCCTTGCGCTGGATGTTCCGCGCGTCCTCCAACAAACCCATGGGAAAACCCTCTCTTTCCTGATTCCGATGAAGCTGCTCTGAATAAAAATCACGCCTCTGCCATGAAAACAGCCTCTGACTCTTTTGACCATACTATAATAGCACACCCGGACGGGAATGTACAGCAATATGCTAGGAATTGATGTGACTAACCCTGAATCTGGCGGGGAAAAACTGCTTTTGGGTAGAGTAGCTAAAATTCCGGGAGGGAAGCGGCAAACCTTTTTGCAACAAAATATATGCGGAAGCATTGACACATTTCGCGCTTCTATGCTAAAATATTATGAAAAGATTCCAGACTTATAAAAGGAGACAGCACCATGCAGAAAAGCGCGATGTGCACCAAACTGAACAAGCAGTTCGCATCCGGTTTTGCCGTGGGTTCGTTGTTTCCTTTTTTTGTGGAATGAGCTTTTCCCTTTGCGGGGAAAAGTTTTTTTTTGCCCGTAAGCCGGAAAGCCGAACCAGACAAACGCAAATCAGGAGGGAACTGCGATGCTGCTTGTAAATGCTGTGAACACCGAAGGAAGACCGCTTGAGATTTTTGTAAAGGACGGCAGGATCGCTGCTGTAGGTCAGGAGCTGGAGGCACTGGCCGGGGAGAACGAAACGGTCATTGATGCCGGCGGGCTGACCGTGCTGCCCGCCTTTGTGGACCTGCACTGCCACTGGCGCACCCCGGGCTTTGAGTACAAGGAGGACATCGAGACCGGCAGCCGCGCCGCAGCCGCCGGCGGTTACACCTTCGTGAACCTGATGCCCAACACAAAGCCGGTGTGCTCTTCTGCGGCACAGGCGTTCATGGTGGAGCAGAAGGCTGCCGAAGTAGGCCTGTGCGATGTAAACCAGACCGTCTCCATCACCGAGAACTTTGACGGTGTGAGCATCGACCACCTCAAGACCCTGCCTGCCGGTGTGAAGTTCATCACCGAGGACGGCCACGGCGTGCAGGACAATGCCACCATGGCAAAGGCTTTCGCCATCTGCACCCAGAAGGATATCACCGTGATGAGCCACGCTGAGGATATGGAGATCAGCCCGTGGGACTACCGTCTGGCGGAGGACATCGAGACGGTGCGCAACTGCTGGCTGAGCGAATACTACCAGACCAGGCTGCACATGTGCCACGTGTCCACCCGCGGTGCGCTGGATGCCATCCAGATGGCAAAGCTGCGGGGGGCACCCGTCACCTGCGAGGTGACCCCGCACCACCTGTGGTTCACCAATGATACCTGCGATTACCGTGTGAACCCGCCCATCCGCACCGCCGACGATGTGCAGGCGCTGGTGGACGGCATCCGCACTGGCATCGTGGATGCCATTGCAACCGACCACGCGCCCCACTCCGAAGAGGACAAGCTCAAGGGCATGGCCGGTATGGTGGGCAGCGAGACCGCTTTCGGTGTCTGCTACACCAAGCTCTGCAAGCAGGAAGGCCTGCCGCTGGAAGTGCTGGTGCACCTGATGAGCACCCGCCCGGCAGAAATTCTGGGCCTTGCCAAGGGCCAGCTGGAGCCGGGCTACGATGCCGACATGGTGCTGGTGGATCTGGATACCCCCTACACCGTGGACAAGGACAAGCTGCACTCCAAATCTCACAACACTCCGTTCGATGGTGCCCAGCTGTTTGGTAAGGTCTGCGCCACCATCAAGGGCGGCAAGCTGACCTATCAGGCAGAGAATTGAAAAAACAATATTATATAAGATAAGAATCAATAAGAGAGCAAACAGGAGGAACCCACAATGACCAACATGGATAAGCTTTACGAAGCAGTGGAAGCCCGCGGCCCGGTGTGCGTAGGTCTGGATACCGATTTCAGCTACCTGCCCGAGGACTTCGTGGACAGCACCCTGACGAAGGGCGAGAACATCGTGCGCTTCAACAAGAAGCTCATCGATGCCACCAAGGCCGTGGCAGGCTGCTACAAGGTGCAGATCGCTTACTACGAGTCTCTGGGTCTTGAGGGCATGAAGGCCTACGCCGACACCCTGAAGGCTGTGCGTGAGGCCGGTGTGCCGGTGATCGCCGACATCAAGCGCGGCGACATTGCCAAGACCGCCGAGATGTACGCCATGGGTCACTTTACCGGCGATTTCGAGAGTGATTTCGTCACGCTGGCACCCTATATGGGTCTGGACTCCATCAGCCCCTACCTGCCCTACGCCGAAAAGCAGGGCAAGGGCATGTTTGTGCTCTGCCGCACCTCCAACGGCGGTGCCAAGGACTTTGAGTATGAGAAGCTGGCCGACGGCCGCCACGTCTACGATCTGGTGGGCGACAAGCTGAACGCTCTGGGCAAGGACTACATGGGCGAGCACGGCTACTCCTCCATCGGTCTGGTCATCGGCGGCACCCACATCGAGGAGGCCACCGAGATCCGTGCAAAGTATCAGGACAGCTTCTTCCTGATCCCCGGCTACGGCGCACAAGGCGGCAAGGCCGAGGACATTGCCCAGTACCTTACCAAGGGCAACGGCGGCGTGGTCAACTCCAGCCGCGGCATCCTGCTGGCCTATAAGAAGCAGCCGGGCACTGCCTTTGACGAAGCCGCTTACAACGAATGTGTGAATATGAAGGAGGCCATTGCTCATGCGTGCAGCCTGCTGTGAAGCCACTGTTCTGCGCAATGAGGTCATTGCCCCGGACATCCGCCTGCTGACGGTGGTCTGGCCGGACCGCGATCACGCACCCCACGCAGGCCAGTTCTTTACCCTGCGTGCATGGGGCGCAGACGAAGCCCCCTTCCTGTCCCGGCCCATCAGCGTGCACCGCTGGAACCCGGACAGCAGCACCATCGAGTTTCTGTATCAGGTGGTGGGCGAGGGCACTGAAAAGATCGCGCAGCTCAAAATGAAGGATACCTTCCAGCTCACCGGCCCTATGGGCAACGGCTTTGATGTGCCGGACATCCTGAGCAAGTACAAAAAGATCGCTGTGGTGGGCGGCGGCATCGGCACCGCGCCCATGTTCCAGCTCACCCGTGAACTGGCAGCGGCAGGCGTGAAGCCGGATGTGTTCTTCGGCTTCCGGGATGCCCCCTACTGCATGGAGGAGTACCGCGAGATCGCAAACCTCGTCAAGGTGTCCACCGACACCGGCGCAGTGGGCTTCCACGGCTTTGTCACCCAGCTGTACGACCCCGCCGACTACGATGTGGTGCTGGTGTGCGGCCCCACGGTCATGATGAAGAATGCCGCCCGCCTGTGTGCCGAGAAGGGCACCCCCTGCTTTGTGAGCATGGAAAAGAAGATGGCCTGCGGCATTGGTGCCTGCCTTGGCTGCACCTGCGAGACCAGGGGCGGCGAGGGCAAGAGCGTGTGCAAGAACGGCCCGGTATTTGATGCAACGGAGGTGTTCTTCTGATGGCTGACCTAAAAACCAACCTGCTGGGCTTTGTGCTGAACAGCCCGGTCATCGGCGCATCCGGCACTGTGGGCTACGGTGTGGAGTACGAAGAGCTGGCAGACTTTGCCAAGATCGGCGGCATCTCCGGCAAGGGCCTGACCCTGCACGGCCAGTACGGCAACAAGGGCGAGCGCCTGTGGGAGACCCCCTCCGGCCTCATCAACAGCATCGGCCTGCAGAACCCCGGCGTGCAGCACTTCATTGACGTGGAGCTGCCCGAGATGCTGGAACTGAAGCAGAAGTACGGCACGGTGGCCATCGCTAATCTTGGCGGCCACAGTGAGGAAGAGTATGTGGAAGGTGCTGCGATGCTGAGCGACAGCGCAGTGGACATCGTGGAGCTGAACATCTCCTGCCCAAACGTCAAGGTGGGCGGCATGGCCTACGGCGTGAAAGCCGAAGCTGCCGGTGAGGTGGTGCGCATGGTGCGCGCTGCCTGCAAAAAGCCCCTGATGGTCAAGCTGAGCCCGCAGGCCGAGAACATCCCTGAGATGCTGAGCAAGGACATCGTGCTGACATCTCCTGCCCCAACGTCAAGGTGGGCGGCATGGCCTACGGCGGACTGCCGGTGAGGTGGTGCGGAGCCTGCAAAAAGCCCCTGATGGTCAAACAGGCCATCCCCGAGATGTGCCTGCCGCCGGTGCGGATCATCAGCCTGACCAACAAGGCCTGCGCCATCGCCGCCCGGTGTTCAACAACATCTTTGCCGGCCTGTCCGGCCCGGCGGTGCGTCCCATCGCCCTGCGCATGGTCTGGCAGGCCGTGGGCGCTGTGAACATCCCGGTGGTGGGTCTGGGCGGCATCGCCACCGGCCGTGACGCACTGGAATTCATCATGGCCGGTGCCACGGCGGTGCAGGTGGGTGCGCAAACTTTGCCAACCCCCGCGCCATGGAGACCATTGCCGACGAGATGGCGCATGGATGGACGCCCACGGCGTGAAAACGCTGGACGAGATCCGCGGCTGCGCACGAATGCTGAATAATCCAATTGATATACCAGCAAAATACTGATTTATACGCATAAAAACAAAGTCACTGCATAAATTTGCGAATCACGCAAAAGCGTGGTACAATACCGTTCAAAAGACATTTTTATAAAAGAGAGGGAGAAGTACAATGAGTGAAGCACTTGAAATTCTGAAGAGCTGTGACGCGTTCCTGGAAGGCCACTTCCTGCTGTCCTCCGGCCGCCATTCCAGCGCATACTGCCAGATGGCTTATCTGCAGCAGTACCCCGACCGCTGCGCCGAGGTCATGAAGGCTGTGGCCGATAAGGTCAAGGAAATGGACGTGGATGTCATCGTCGGCCCGGCCATGGGCGGCATCGTGTACGCCTACGAGCTGGCCCGCCAGACCGGCAAGCGCGCCATCTTCACCGAGCGCGTGGACAATGTGATGACCCTGAAGCGCTTCGCCATCCATCCGGGTGAGAAGTGCCTCATCGCTGAGGACGTGGTCACCACCGGCATCTCCTCTCTGGAGACCAAGCGCGTGATCGAAGAGAACGGCGGCATCTGCGTGGGCATCACCTGCGTGGTGGACCGCACCAAGCCCGAGGCTCCGTCTCCCATTCCCATCGTGGCCAGCGCCCTCAAGCTGGATCTGCCCAACTACGCACCCGAAGAGTGCCCCATCTGCAAGGAGGGCAAGCTGCCGCTGGTGCATCTGGGCAGCCGCAAGATGAAGCAGGAAGCAAAGCAGACCCTGTAATGTGTTGAAACGAGGAAAACTATGAACGCATATCTTCTTTTGGCAAATGGCATGGTCTTTGCCGGCCAGTCGGTGGGTGCCGAGGGCGTCACCGTGGGCGAGGTCGTCTTTGCCACCGGCATGGTGGGCTTTCAGGAGACCCTGACCGACCCCAGCTACTACGGCCAGATCATCACCCAGACCTACCCCCTCATCGGCAACTACGGCATGAATAAGGACGACATGGAGTCCGACCGCATCTGGGCAAAGGGCTACATCGTGCGCGAGGCCTGCACCACCCCTTCCAACTGGCGCTGTGAGGAAACGCTGGACAGCTTTTTGAAAAAGAACAACACCATCGGCATCGAGGGCATCGACACCCGCCACCTGACCCGCATCATCCGGGAGAGCGGTGTGATGAACGGTGCCATCCTGACCACCTTCGACCCCGCCGACCCGGCCAACAAGGCCGAGACCGAGGCCCTGCTGGGCCCAGATCCGCGCCTACGCCGTCACCGACGCGGTGAAGAACGTGACCTGCGCTGCCCCCGAGGTGTTCAACCCGCAGGGCGAGACCCACATCGTGCTGATGCACTACGGCTGCAAGCGCAACATCGTGCGCTGCCTGTCAAGCGCGGCTGCAAGGTGACGGTCATGCCCGCCTTTGCCACGGCAGAGGAATCAAGGCCCTTGCTCCGGACGGCATCATGCTGTCCAACGGCCCCGGCGACCCCGCCGAGCCGGTGGAGGTCATCGAGAACCTCAAGCACATCTTTGAGCTGAACATCCCCACCTTCGGCATCTGCCTGGGCCACCAGCTGAGTGCTCTGGCAGCCGGTGCCAAGACCATGAAGCTCAAAGTACGGCCACCGCGGTGCCAACCAGCCCGTCACCGACTTTGAGTCCGGCCGCACCTTCATCACCAGCCAGAACCACGGCTATGCTGTGGTGGGCGACGAGCTGCCCGCCGAGATGGGCGAGGTGGCACAGGTGAACGCCAACGACGGCACCTGCGAGGGCATCAAGTACAAGAAGTGGAACTGCTTTACCGTGCAGTTCCACCCGGAAGCAAACGGCGGCCCCAAGGATACCGAGTTCCTGTTCGACCGCTTCCTGAACAACGTCAAAGCAGCAAAAAAGGAGGCACGCTGAAATGCCGAAGGACCCCAGAATCAAAAAGGTGCTGGTCATTGGCTCCGGCCCCATCATCATCGGTCAGGCTGCGGAGTTCGACTACTCCGGCACGCAGGCCTGCCGCGCCCTGAAAGCAGAGGGCATCGAGACCGTTCTGCTCAACTCCAACCCCGCAACCATCATGACCGACCCGGATGTGGCCGACCATGTTTACATCGAGCCCATGACGCTGGAAGTCGTGGAGCGCATCCTGGACATCGAAAAGCCGGACTCCGTGCTGCCCAACCTCGGCGGCCAGATGGGCCTGAATCTGTCCATGGAGCTGGCCCGCTCCGGCTATCTGGACCGCACCGGCATCCGTCTGCTGGCCTGCAAGCCCGAGACCATCGACCGCGCCGAGGACCGCGAGCTGTTCAAGGAGACGATGGAAAAGCTGCACCAGCCCATCATCCCCTCTGAGGTCGTGGAGACGCTGCAGGACGCTCTGGCCTGTGCAGACCGCATCGGCTACCCGGTCATCGTGCGCCCGGCCTTTACCATGGGCGGCACCGGCGGCGGCATCTGCGAGAACAAGGCAAAGCTCATCGAGATCGGCACCAACGGCCTGCGCCTTTCCCCCATCCATCAGATCCTGGTGGAAAAGTGCATCGCCGGCTGGAAAGAGATCGAGTACGAGGTCATGCGCGACCACAAGGGCAACGTGATCACCGTCTGTAACATGGAGAACCTGGACCCTGTGGGCATCCACACCGGCGACTCGGTGGTCGTGGCTCCCTCCCAGACCCTGACCGACCACGAGTACCAGATGCTGCGCACCGCTGCGCTGGATATCATCACCGAGCTGGGCATCGAGGGCGGCTGCAACTGCCAGTTTGCCCTGAAGCCGGACAGCTTTGATTATGCGGTCATCGAGGTCAACCCCCGTGTGTCCCGCTCTTCCGCACTGGCCTCCAAGGCCACCGGTTACCCCATTGCCAAGGTGGCTACCAAGATCGCCATTGGCTACACGCTGGACGAGATCACCAACGATGTCACCGGCAAGACCTGCGCCTGCTTTGAGCCGCGCTGGACTACATCGTGGTCAAGTACCCGAAGTGGCCCTTTGATAAGTTCGTCTACGCCGACAAGTCTCTGGGCACCCAGATGATGGCCACCGGCGAGGTGATGAGCATTGGCAACAGCTTCGAGGCTGCCATGATGAAGGCGTCTCCTCCATCGAGCTGGGTATGGACACCCTGACCCACAAGCCCTTTGAGGAGCTGACCGATGACGAGATCGTGGCCCACATGCATGTGCAGGATGCCGAGCGCGTGTTCTGCGTGTACGAGGCCCTCAAGCGCGGCATCGACCACGAGACCATCTACCGCATCACCAAGATCGACTGGTGGTTCCTGGACAAGATGCAGCATCTGGCAGACCTGGAAAAGGGTCTGGCAAGTGCAACGGCGTGCTGACCGAAGAACAGTACAAGACTGCCAAGAAGTACGGCTTCCAGGATAAGACCATCAAGCGTCTGGCACAGGTGGAGCTCTGCCTGTGGAGAACTACCGCGCCGGCTTCAAGATGGTGGATACCTGTGCTGCCGAGTTCTCGGCCAACACCCCCTACTTCTACTCCACCTACGACGGCGACAACGAAGCCGCTGAGTTCATTGCCGAGAAGGAAGCCGAAGCTGCCGCCAAGGGCGAAGCCCAGGAAAAAAAGGTCTGGTCTTTGGTTCCGGCCCCATCCGCATCGGTCAGGGCATCGAGTTCGACTACTGCTCGGTGCACTGTGTGTGGACCCTGAAGAAGCACGGCTGCGAGGCCATCCTGGTCAACAACAACCCCGAGACTGTCTCCACCGACTTTGACACCGGCGACCGTCTGTACTTTCGACCCGCTGAACCCGGAGAGCGTGGACAACATCATCGCCACCGAAAAGCCGGATGCCTGCGTGGTGCAGTTCGGCGGCCAGACCGCCATCAAGCTGGCAAAGCACATGGACGAGATCGGCCTGCCCATTCTGGGCACCCCGGCGGATGCCATCGACGAGGCAGAGGACCGTGAGCGCTTTCGACGAGCTGCTGGAGCGCTGCAAGATCCCCCGCGCACCCGGCCGCACTGTGTTCAATCTGGACGAGGCTCTGGCTGCGCCGACGAGATCGGCCTGCCGGTGCTGATGCGTCCCTCCTACGTCCTGGGCGGTCAGAACATGATCGTGGCCTACACCAAGGCGGACGTCATCGAGTACATGGGCGTTATCACCGAGCATGTGGACATGGATCACCCTGTCCTGCTGGATAAGTATATCATGGGTACCGAGTGCGAGGTGGACGCCATCTGCGACGGCGAGAACTTCCTCATCCCCGGCATCATGGAGCAGGTGGAGCGCACCGGCGTGCACTCCGGCGACTCCATCTGTGTCTACCCGGCACAGCACCTGACTCAGGCCGAGATCGACACCATGGTGGATTACACCGGCCGCTTTGCCCGCGAGCTGCATGTCACCGGTCTGGTCAACGTGCAGTACGCAGTTCCAACGGCAAGGTGTACGTCATCGAGGTGAACCCCCGTTCCTCCCGTACCGTGCCGTATATCTCCAAGGTCACCGGCGTGCCCATGGTGGATCTGGCCGTGCGCTGCTGCCTGGGCGAGAAGCTGGCAGATATGGGCTACGGCACCGGCCTGCACCCCAACGCCCCCTATGTGGCCGTCAAGGTGCCTGTGTTCAGCTTTGAAAAGCTGCACGGCGTGGATACCCAGTTCGGCCCGAGATGAAGTCCACCGGCGAGGTGCTGGGCATTGCCCCCAACTACCACGATGCCCTGCTCAAGGGCCTGATCGGCGCGGGCTACACCTTCAAGACCCCCGGCCCCGCTTCCTGCTGCATCTTCACCGTGAAGGACAGCGACAAGCCGGAGTTCGTGGATATCGCCTGGAAGCTCAAGAGCATGGGCTACAAGCTGTACGGCACCTCCGGCACCTGTGCATGGCTCAACAAGCACATGGTGCCCTGCAACGAGGTGCGCAATATGTCCGGCGAGTCGCCCAACATCGTGGACCTGCTGCAGAGCGGTCTGGTGGACTATGTGTTCTCCACCAGCGCCAAGGGCCGTGACCCCAAGCGCGACTCCGTCCGCCTGCGCCGCAAGGCCGTGGAGCTGAGCATCCCCTGCATCACCGCCGTGGATACCGCCAACGCTCTGGTCAACTGCCTGCGCAGTGATCACAGCCTGGAAAATATCCCGCTGGTGGATATTGCCACCCTGTATCACCGCAAATAATTACCACACGAATTACCCGTAAAATGCTTTTTTGCAGCGCCCGCCAAAACAGCGGGCGCTGTATTTGTGAAGACGCAGCCGAAGTCGTGCGCAAAAATGACGTTTTGTGCGCAATCTGTCGCAAACAGTGTGTGAATTATGTTATACTCAACAACGCAAAATTTGCCAAAAGACGTTACTTTTGGACATTCCAGGAGGATATAGATACATGACCCGTTCCCAGATGATCGAAACCGTGGCACGCAAGACCGGCTTTACCGAAGCACAGGTCGAGACCACGATGGATGCAATGTTTGACCAGATCGCCGACTGCCTGCGTGCAGACGAGAAGGTGACCATTGCCGGCTTTGGCCGTTTTGAGATGCGTCCCCGCAAGCCCAAGGCCTACACCAACCCCAAGACCAAGGTCTCCAGCCGTCTGGAGTCCACCTCCATCCCCGGCTTCAAGGCCAGCGGCCGTTTCAAGCAGAAGCTGGAGGCCGGCAAGCTGCCAAGGCTGCCGAAGAGAACTGCCTGATCCGCACCTGTTTAGCTCAGAGCTGCACCCCTCCAACAGGGTGCGGCTCTTTTTTGTGCTGACAAGGCCGCTGGTTTCATGCTATACTGATTTAAAAGAAAAGGAACGGAGAATCAGATGCTTTACAGTGAGTTGCAGTGCAGCGAAGCCATCCACAAGGCCGTGGAGCGCATGGGCTTTGCCGAAATGACCGAAATTCAGGAAAAGACCATCCCCGTCATGCTGGCCGGGCATGACGTGATCGCCAAGGCCCCCACCGGCACCGGCAAGACCTGTGCCTTCGGCATCCCGGTGGCGGAGCATATCCACCGGAAAACAAGTACCCGCAGGCCGTGATCATGGCCCCCACCCGGGAGCTGGCCCAGCAGATCGCCGAGGAGCTGGAAGAGCTGACCTATTTTATGCCGGAGGTGCAGGTGGCCTGCGTGTACGGCGGTGCCAACATGGAAAAGCAGGCAAAGCGCCTGGCCGAGGGCTGCCAGATCGTGGTGGCCACCCCGGGCCGCCTGATGGACCACTACAAGCACCACTCCATCGATATCTCCCATGTGACCCAGATCGTGCTGGACGAGGCCGACGAGATGCTGAACATGGGCTTCTATAAGGACGTGCGGCATATCATTGAGATGATGAAGGCCCGCAAGTCCCTCTCCATGTTCTCGGCCACCATCAGCCGCGAGGTGATGGACATCGGCTGGCTGTACCAGCACAACGCCGAGGAGATCACCGTTCAGCCCAAGGAAGAGAGCCAGCCCAAGATCACCCAGTACATGCTGGAGACCTCCGGCCGCAACAAGCTGTCCGACCTGGCCCAGATCATCATTGGTGAGGGCTACAAGCGGGTGATGGTGTTCTGCGATACCAAGTTCAACACCGCCACCCTGGCGAACCAGCTGGCACGGCTGGGCTTCTCGGTGGACTGCCTCCACGGCGACCTCTCCCAGAAGGAGCGCAACCAGATCATGCAGAACTTCCGGGACGGCAAGCTGGCCATTCTGGTGGCCACCGACGTGGCGGCCCGCGGCATCGATGTTTCGGACGTGGATGCTGTCGTCAACTACGATGTGCCCAGCGACAACGAACATTACACCCACCGCATCGGCCGCACCGGCCGCGCCAAAAAGGAGGGCGTGAGCTACCTGTTCTATGTGCCGGAGGAGAAAAAGCGGGTGCAGGAGCTGCTGCGCCTGACCCGCAACACCGACCTGTGCACCCCGGTGCATTTCGACTTCAACCATGAGCACATCGTGGTGGAGGAAAAGCAGGACAGCGCCGACCGGTTCCAGATCAAGTGCTATTTCTGAGATAAAAAGGAGCTCCCTCAGTCTCGCATCCAAAAGGCCCCATCTCTGAGGGGGCTGTCTGCGAAGCAGACTGGGGGAGTTTTTGCAATCGTTTTGCAAAAAACGCTTGACCTTCCCCTTTCTGGAAGGTGTAAGATGGGCCTGTAAGGAGGCAGCCGGACCATGAAGATCAACGAAGTGGAAGCCGCCGTCGGCGTGACCAAAAAGAACATCCGCTTTTACGAGGAAGAGGGGCTCATCACCCCGGGCCGGGAGCCGGGCAACGGCTACCGCAGCTACTCCCAGACGGACGTGGAACGCCTGCGCCGCATCAAACTGCTGCGCAAGCTGGACGTGCCGCTGGCCGAGATCCGGGAGATGCTGGAAGGGCAGAGCACGCTGGCAGAGGGTATGAACCGCCAGCTGGAGCGCCTGAGCACCCGCCGCAAGGATCTGGAGGAAGCCATCGGCTTCTGCACGCTGCTCCGGCAGGAGCCCGGCAGCCTGGAACAACTGGATGTGGAGCAGACGCTTGCGCGCCTGACCGCACGGGAAGAACAGGGAGTGACCTTTGTGAACATTGAACGTACCGACCAAAAGACCCGCCGCATCCGGGGCGCCTGCATTGGTGCTGCCCTTTTTGTGGCCATGATGGCCTTTGTAATGGCTATCATGGGCTGGGCAGTTTACACCGACCCGCAGGATGCCCCGCCGCTGCCGCTGCTTGTGGTGATGTTCGGCATCCCGGCGGGGTGCATCGTGGGCACATTGAAAGTTCTCATCGACCGCATTGAAGAGATTGGAAAGGGAGAAGAAGATGCTTATCGCAACTATTAACGAGATCCCCGGCAAAAAGCTGGAAGCACTGGGCGTGGTGCGCGGCAGCACCGTGCAGAGCCGCAACTTCGGTCACGACCTGATGGCCGGTTTCCGCACCCTGGTGGGCGGCGAGGTGACCGACTACGCTGACATGCTCACCGAGGCCCGGCAGATCGCCACAGGCCGCATGGTCAAGGATGCAGAATCCCTTGGAGCGGATGCCATCGTGGGCATGCGCTATGCCTCTGCCAGCGTCATGCAGGGCGCGGCAGAGGTAATCGCTTACGGAACGGCGGTGAAGTTCGTATGACGGCAAAAGAAAAACAGGGCTTCAGCCTGTACTTCCTGTTCGCCTTCGGCATGGCGTGGCTGCTGCAGGTCTATGCCAGCCTGCTGCTTCTCCGGGACGGCAACGCCGCGGCCTACCAGCTGCTGCTGGTGGTGAGCATGTTCTGCCCGCTGGTGTCCGTGCTGCTGGTGCAAAAGTTCTGGCTGCATCAGCCCACCGGCATCAGCTGGCGGCCCCGCCTGAAAGGTAACGGCAGGTATCTGCTGGCGGCATGGTTCGGCCCGGCGGTATTCACCGTGTTGGCAGCGGTGCTGTACTTTGCGGTGTTCCCGTCCCGGCTGGACATCTCCGGCAGCTGGCTGGCCACGGCCTATGGCGGGCAGTGGACACCGGAAGCCCTGAAAACCGAGCTGGGGGTGACCACGACCAGTTACCTGATCCAGAACGGTCTGCTGGCGGTCACGCTGGCACCGCTTGCCAATATGATCCCCGCTGTGGGCGAGGAAGCGGGTTGGCGCGGTTACATGATGCCCCGCCTGAAGGAGCGGCTGGGCCTGCTCAACGGCCGTCTGCTGGGCGGTGTGATCTGGGGCGTCTGGCATTGGCCGCTGATGCTGCTGGTGGGCTACGAGTATGGCACCAACTATCTGGGCGCACCCCTGCTGGGGCTGGTGGTATGGTGCGTGGTCTGCTTTGCCCTCAACACTCTGCTGGACTGGCTCTACGAAAAGACCGGCTGCATCTGGGTGCCGGCCATCGCACACGGTGCGCTGAATGCAGTCGCATCCATGCCGGTGGTGCTCACCGACCCGGCGGAAGCTTCCTATTATACGGTGTTGGGCCCGATGCCCATTGGTCTGATTGGCATGCTGCCGGTGCTGGCCGTGGCCGTCTGGCTGACCCTGCGGCAGATGAAGCAGGAAGAAAAGAACTGAACACGAGGGGCTGCTGTACATGGTGCTTGTACGGCAGCCCTTTTATAATAGGAAAGAATGGGCAAACCTGCCCGAAAAACCCGGAAGTTTGGAGCAAAAAACTGGCTCCTGTATACAAATGCGAAAAAAGCGCAAAAAACTTTGAAAAAAGGCTTGCCAAACCCCCTTGAATGTGGTACTATATGTGAAGCGCCAAGCGCTGAGACAAAAGAATGACTTCTCAGCCGCTCAGGCATGAAGCCGAAAAGAACCCAATAGACGTTCAAAAACACCAGCTGATACTGACAAGATGGTTGAGAATGACTTCCGAAGTTCAGCAAAGTTGAAAAGCCTCGAAAAAGAGCTTGAGTTCAAAAAAGCTTCGCTTCTTGTGGTAAAATAATCAAGTCGTCAGCCGCTAAGGCTGAGGCGCACAGGACCTTGAAAATTGAACAATATCGAAAAACTTGTAACGGAACCTATTTTCGTGTTGGAAAAACACGTTAAACAATTCCAAACAAAGTAATTCACACAGGACGCAAGCGATTGCGTGCTGAGCGAAACAAGATTTAACACTTTTAAGTGATAAATATCATTTATAAAGAGTTTGATCCTGGCTCAGGACGAACGCTGGCGGCGCGCCTAACACATGCAAGTCGAACGAGCGAGAGAGAGCTTGCTTTCTCGAGCGAGTGGCGAACGGGTGAGTAACGCGTGAGGAACCTGCCTCAAAGAGGGGGACAACAGTTGGAAACGACTGCTAATACCGCATAAGCCCACGGTCCGGCATCGGGACAGAGGGAAAAGGAGCAATCCGCTTTGAGATGGCCTCGCGTCCGATTAGCTAGTTGGTGAGGTAACGGCCCACCAAGGCGACGATCGGTAGCCGGACTGAGAGGTTGAACGGCCACATTGGGACTGAGACACGGCCCAGACTCCTACGGGAGGCAGCAGTGGGGAATATTGCACAATGGGGGAAACCCTGATGCAGCGACGCCGCGTGGAGGAAGAAGGTCTTCGGATTGTAAACTCCTGTTGTTGAGGAAGATAATGACGGTACTCAACAAGGAAGTGACGGCTAACTACGTGCCAGCAGCCGCGGTAAAACGTAGGTCACAAGCGTTGTCCGGAATTACTGGGTGTAAAGGGAGCGCAGGCGGGAAGACAAGTTGGAAGTGAAATCTATGGGCTCAACCCATAAACTGCTTTCAAAACTGTTTTTCTTGAGTAGTGCAGAGGTAGGCGGAATTCCCGGTGTAGCGGTGGAATGCGTAGATATCGGGAGGAACACCAGTGGCGAAGGCGGCCTACTGGGCACCAACTGACGCTGAGGCTCGAAAGTGTGGGTAGCAAACAGGATTAGATACCCTGGTAGTCCACACCGTAAACGATGATTACTAGGTGTTGGAGGATTGACCCCTTCAGTGCCGCAGTTAACACAATAAGTAATCCACCTGGGGAGTACGACCGCAAGGTTGAAACTCAAAGGAATTGACGGGGGCCCGCACAAGCAGTGGAGTATGTGGTTTAATTCGACGCAACGCGAAGAACCTTACCAAGTCTTGACATCCCTTGACAGGCATAGAAATATGTTTTCCTTCGGGAGCAAGAGACAGGTGGTGCATGGTTGTCGTCAGCTCGTGTCGTGAGATGTTGGGTTAAGTCCCGCAACGAGCGCAACCCTTATGGTCAGTTACTACGCAAGAGGACTCTGGCCAGACTGCCGTTGACAAAACGGAGGAAGGTGGGGATGACGTCAAATCATCATGCCCTTTATGACTTGGGCTACACACGTACTACAATGGCGTTAAACAAAGAGAAGCAAGACCGCGAGGTGGAGCAAAACTCAGAAACAACGTCCCAGTTCGGACTGCAGGCTGCAACTCGCCTGCACGAAGTCGGAATTGCTAGTAATCGTGGATCAGCATGCCACGGTGAATACGTTCCCGGGCCTTGTACACACCGCCCGTCACACCATGAGAGCCGGGGGGACCCGAAGTCGGTAGTCTAACCGCAAGGAGGACGCCGCCGAAGGTAAAACTGGTGATTGGGGTGAAGTCGTAACAAGGTAGCCGTAGGAGAACCTGCGGCTGGATCACCTCCTTTCTAAGGAGTCAGGCAGATGAGAGAACATCGAAGATGGTCGATCGTCTGGAACAGGTGATCTGTTAGAAGAGAGTAGATATTGTTCGATTTTGAGGGCCCTGAAAAGGGGTTACTCAAAACCTTATGTGGGGGTTTAGCTCAGCTGGGAGAGCACCTGCTTTGCAAGCAGGGGGTCAAGGGTTCGATTCCCTTAATCTCCACCACATGGGCCAATAGCTCAGCTGGCTAGAGCACACGACTGATAATCGTGAGGTCGATGGTTCGAGTCCATTTTGGCCCACCATGTGATGAAAATCCAAAGTTCGGGAGACCGGGCTTTGAGGGCATCACCAAGACGTACCTTGAAAACTGAATAATAACTGCGAAACAAAGATTATAGTAAGTTCTTTTTTAAGAAATATTACAATTTCAAAAGGAAGGGTAACAATAATCTTCGTTGGCAAAGAGAGAATCAAGAGGATACAAGCCATTCTCGAAGAGAAGTTTGAATGGTCAAGCGAACAAGGGCGCAGGGCGAATGCCTTGGCACTGGGAGCCGATGAAAGACGTGATAAGCTGCGATAAGCTTCGGGGAGCTGCAAATAAGCATTGATCCGGAGATTTCTGAATGAGGAAACTCACCTGGGTTCATACTCAGGTACGTTACACTGAACTTCAAAATAGGTGTATCGAGGGAACCGCCTGAACTGAAACATCTAAGTAGGGCGAGGAAGAGACATCAAACGAGATTCCGTAAGTAGTGGCGAGCGAACGCGGAAGAGGGCAAACCGAGAGTAGAAATACTTTCGGGGTACGGACTGCATTTAGGACTTAAGATGTTAACCGAACGGCATGGGAAGGCCGGTCAGAGAGTGTGAGAACCACGTAGGTGAAAACGACAAGAGCCGAGCAATTCCAGAGTACGGCCAGACACGTGAAACCTGGTCGGAATACGGGGGGACCACCCTCCAACCCTAAATACTACCCAGTGACCGATAGCGTATAGTACTGTGAAGGAAAGGTGAAAAGCACCCCGGGAGGGGAGTGAAAAAGAACCTGAAACCCTGTGCCTACAAGCACCTAGAGCGCGTCAAAGCGTGATAGGGTACTTTTTGTAGAACGGTCCGGCGAGCGATTGTATGCAGCAAGGTTAAGGACTTAAGGTCTGGAGCCGAAGCGAAAGCGAGTTTGAAAAGGGCGTTAAGTTGCATATAATGGGCCCGAAACCGGGTGACCTACCCATGGTCAGGTTGAAGTGGAAGTAAAATTCCATGGAGGACCGAACCGACCTCCGTTGAAAAGGCGGCGGATGAACTGTGGGTAGCGGAGAAATTCCAATCGAACCCGGAGATAGCTGGTTCTCCCCGAAATAGTTTTAGGACTAGCCTCAAGTTAGATACCTGGAGGTAAAGCACTGAATAGCCTAGCGGCCGAGAGGTTAGCGAAGCTTATCAAACTCAGAATGCCAGAGTATTGATGCTTGGGAGTCAGACAGTGTCAGATAAATGTCATTGTCAAAAGGGAAACAGCCCAGATCTACAGCTAAGGTCCCAAAGTCAGGTTAAGTGGAAAACGATGTGAAGATACGCAGACAACCAGGATGTTGGCTCAGAAGCAGCCACTCATTCAAAGAGTGCGTAATAGCTCACTGGTCGAGCGTCTTTGCGCGGAGAATTTAACGGGGCTAAACCTGACACCGAAGCTTAGGCAGCATGTTTACATGCTGGGTAGGGGAGCGTTGTATACGCGGTGAAACAGTAGCGCAAGCGGCTGTGGAGTGTATAGAAGTGAGAATGCCGGAATGAGTAGCGCGAATGCAGTGAGAATCTGCATGGCCGAAAGCCTCAGGTTTCTGGAGGAAGGTTCGTCCGCTCCAGGTTAGTCGGGAGCTAAGGTGAGGCCTAACGGCGTAGCCGATGCACAGACGGTAGAGATTCCGTCACCACCAAAAGAGTTAAACACAGGGACACATATGAAGTCTCGGAGCCGGGTGTTGGTTCCGGTAGCGATCGAGGGAAATTAGTACCGAAGTCCGGGATGGAAGATGGCGAGAAAAGCTGTGTGTATTTCTGCGGTGCCCGTACCGCAAACCGACACAGGTAGGTAGGAAGAAGATTCTAAGGCCAACGGGAGAAGGGTTGTTAAGGAACTCGGCAAATTGACCCCGTAACTTCGGGAGAAGGGGTGCTGCAGCAATGCAGCCGCAGAGAATCGGCCCAAGCAACTGTTTACCAAAAACACAGGTTTGTGCTAAATCGAAAGATGACGTATACGAGCTGACGCCTGCCCGGTGCTGGAAGGTTAAGAGGAGATGTGCAAGCATTGAATCGAAGCCCCAGTGAACGGCGGCCGTAACTATAACGGTCCTAAGGTAGCGAAATTCCTTGTCAGGTAAGTTCTGACCCGCATGAAAGGCGTAATGATTTGGGCACTGTCTCAACAGCCCGCCCGGCGAAATTGTAGTACCGGTGAAGATGCCGGTTACCCGCGACAAGACGGAAAGACCCCATGGAGCTTTACTGTAGCCTAATATTGGGTTTCGATGTTGCATGCACAGGATAGATGGGACACTGGGAAGCAGGTGCTTTGGCGCTTGTGGAGTGGCCGTTGGGATACCATCCTTGCGATATTGGAATTCTAACCTGCGCCTTTGAATCAAGGCGGGGGACATTGTTAGGTGGGCAGTTTGACTGGGGCGGTCGCCTCCTAAAGAGTAACGGAGGCGTTCAAAGGTTCGCTCAGCTTGAACGGAAATCAAGCAAAAGAGTGCAAACGCAGAAGCGAGCCTAACTGCGAGACTGACGGGTCGAGCAGTAACGAAAGTTGGAGTTAGTGATCCGGTGGTATGTGAGTGGAAATGCCATCGCTCAACGGATAAAAGTTACCCTGGGGATAACAGGCTGATCTCCCCCAAGAGTCCACATCGACGGGGAGGTTTGGCACCTCGATGTCGGCTCATCGCATCCTGGGGCTGTATTCGGTCCCAAGGGTTTGGCTGTTCGCCAATTAAAGCGGTACGCGAGCTGGGTTCAGAACGTCGTGAGACAGTTCGGTCCCTATCTGTCGTGGGCGCAGGATATTTGATGGGAGCTGTTCCTAGTACGAGAGGACCGGAGCGGACGTACCTCTGGCGCACCAGTTGTTCTGCCAAGAGCATAGCTGGGCAACTATGTACGGATCGGATAAACGCTGAAAGCATCTAAGCGTGAAGCCGACCCAAAGATAAGATATCCCATTGTTTCAAACAAGTAAGACCCCTTGAAGACTACAAGGTTGATAGGCACGATGTGTAAGTGGAGCGATCCATTCAGCAAGCGTGTACTAATAGGTCGAGGGCTTGACCACAATTCGCTTGAGACTCTGAGAGTCAACGAAAAAATGTAGCAGTGATTATTCAGTTTTGAAGGCACGTCCTTCTAAGAAATACTGGACAAAGTACAACAAACATGTTATACTGGTTCAGTCAGATCGGTCGGTGTCGATGACGGTGAGGTTCCACCTGTTCCCATTCCGAACACAGAAGTTAAGCTCACTTGTGCCGAAGATAGTTCGCTGGAAACGGCGCGTGAAAATAGGTAGTCGCCGACTTGAATAAAAAACGCTTCAGAAGAAATTCTGAGGCGTTTTTCTTGTTTGATCTGCTTCAGAAATTTTTGCTACATATTGCGCGTACAGTGCACGAAAAGGCACGGAGAGATCGTGTCTATCAAAAGGGGGAATATGAGGTGGAGCGAAAATCTGCAGTCAGGGCGGTGGGGATGTTTCTGCTGGCGGCTCTTACCATTTTGACTTTATGCCGTTATCAGCACACTTCTGCTGTCCGACCGAAGGATAGATTTTCTGGCCAGATCCCGCAGCTGCACAGCACAGCAGACGCAGACGGTGACGGTGTAGACGACCAGACAGACATCCTGAACGGCGCACTGGCATATGTGAGTACACATCCAAAATACAAAAGCCGCTATTATGAGACCGGTTATCCCGACGACGGCTATGGAGTCTGTACTGATGTGGTAGCATATGCTCTGAAAAATGCAGGGTATGATCTGCAGGCTCTGGTAGACACGGACATTCGGGAACATCCAGAAGAATATGGAATTACAGCGCCGGATAAAAATATAGACTTTCGCAGGGTGCGAAACCTGAAGGTGTTTTTCTCCCGTAATACGGTCAAACTGACCACCAATGTTTCCGAAACGGAGCAATGGCAGGGCGGTGATATTGTGATCTTTGAAAGACATATTGGCATCGTGTCTGACTGGCGAAATAAAAATGGAGTGCCCTATGTCATTCACCACAATGAACCATGGCAGACGGCTTATGAGCAGGACGTTCTGGAAAAACGAACGGACATCGTCGGACATTACCGCATTTCTGAATAAAAGTAGAAAAAACGGCCCCGCCGCGTTGAGCATTCAACGTGACGGGGCCGCATACATTATTGGGTGGTGTACCGGTTACGATACGAGCTTCTGCTTAGCCCTTGCCTGCGCAGCCGAACAGCTCGATCTTCTCCTTGCACTTGGCCTCGATGGCCTTTGCGCCGGGAGCCAGCAGCTTGCGGGGGTCGAAGCCCTTGCCCTGCTGATCCTTGCCCTCTTCGATGTACTTGCGGGTGGCCTCAGCAAACACCAGCTGGCACTCGGTGTTGATGTTGATCTTGGAAACGCCCAGGCTGATTGCCTTTGCGATCATCTCGTCGGGGATGCCGGTGCCGCCGTGCAGGACCAGAGGGATGTTATTGGTGGCCTTGTGGATGCGGTCCAGAGCCTCGAAGTCCAGACCCTTCCAGTTTGCCGGGTAGACACCGTGGATGTTGCCGATGCCGGCAGCCAGGAAGTCGATGCCCAGAGCAGTGATCTTTGCGCACTCCTCGGGGTCTGCGATCTCGCCGGCACCCACAACGCCGTCCTCGACACCGCCGATGGAACCGACCTCGGCCTCGATGCTCAGGCCCTTAGCGTGTGCCAGAGCAACCAGCTCCTTGGTCTTTTCCACATTCTCCTCGATGGAGTAGTGGCTGCCATCGAACATGATGGAAGAGAAGCCGGCCTCGATGCAGGCCTTGCAGCCCTCATAGGTGCCGTGATCCAGATGCAGGGCAACGGGAACGGTGATGCCCATGGAATCGACCATTGCGCTGACCATGGCAGCGACGGTCTTGAAACCGGTCATGTACTTGCCGGCACCCTCGGAAACACCCAGAATCACAGGGCTCTTCATTTCCTCGCAGGCGGTCAGAACGGACTTGGTCCACTCCAGATTGTTGATGTTGAACTGAGGCACACCGTAGTGGCCATCACGTGCTTTGATCAGCATTTCGGTTGCATTTACCAACATTATTCATTACCTCCACAAAATCATTGGGGTCTTGCTCGTTTCATATCCGCTTTGTGCACGGTTTAACGAACCTACAGAATTAGTATACCCCAAACAGCGGCCAAAATCAATCCAAACCGGTGTTTTTCCTGTAACAATGCGGGGATTCTGTTTCTGGCAGGGTGCAGGGGGTTACTGCCAGAAGCGCGTATATTCGATAGAATGCAACAAATTTCCATATAATGTGCAACGAGCGGCCGAAAGACAGAAAGCTTGATGAAGGACGGATTTTCAACACAGATCCACATTCGTCAAAATGATATTGGGCAATTTGGCAAAAGCGGACAGGATGCAGTTCAAAAAATTGTCATATTTCCGACTTGTATTCTACAAATTGTACGCAGGAAATCAAAAAAGGTCGAACCAAAAAGTGGAAAACCTTGTGGAAAGTGTGGAATTCCACAGGCAAAACAGGCTTTAAAGCTGGACTTTTGAACTTTCTCCACAGGGTTTTCAACATGTGGAAAAATAATCGCTCTTCTACGGATTGTATACCGCGTTTTTGTGGAAAACTTTTTTCTCCGGCAAAACAGAGGGATATCTACCCAGCAGCCGGGTAAAACTGATGCAGGGCGGCAGAACATTTCTGCAAAAAAGCGGAAACGGTCTCCGGCACCACGAACAGAAAAACTTTTGCAGGACGCGGATAAAAAACGGTAATTTGCTGGCAAACAAGGTCGGCTTATGCTATACTTCAAGATGAGTTATCAGCTTCAGATCATACCGGTGCGCGGCCCAGAGTGCGGCGTGCCTTTTGGAGGGTGTGCACAGCACCTTCCGGTGATACAACGGAAGGAGAAAATCATCATGGAAGAAAAGAACCAGCCGCGCCGTCCGCGCCGCAGCCCGGAAGAGCCGCTGCAGAAGAACGAGAGCCTTGTTTATGGCAAAAATCCGGTGACCGAACTGCTGAAAAGCGGTTCCGGCGTGGACACCGTGCTCATTGCTGAGGGCATGGCTCCGGCCGTGGCGGCTTACTATACCGCATTGGCAAAGGAAGCGGGTGCCACGGTGAAGCGGGTGCACCCCAACAAGCTGCGCCTGATGACCGGCACCGAGAGCCATCAGGGTGTGGCGGCATTTGCCAGCGAAATCGAATACGTGACGGTAGACGACCTGATGGCAGCAGCCAAGGACAAGGGCGAGGCACCTTTTCTGGTGCTGAGCGATGGCATTGAAGACCCGCACAATCTGGGTGCCGTGATGCGCAGTGCTCTGCTGTGCGGTGCGCATGGCATCGTGATCCCAAAGCGCGGCGGCGCATCGGTCACGCCTACCGTCATCAAGTCCAGCGCAGGTGCCGCAGAACGCCTGCCGGTGGCTCGTGTGGCCAACATCGGCGAGACCATCCGCCGCCTGAAGGAGCAGGGTGTGTTCGTCTACTGCGCCGATATGGACGGAGTGTCTCTGCGCAGGAACAACCTGACCGGCCCCATTGCACTGGTGCTGGGCAGCGAGGGCAGCGGTGTTTCGCAGCTGGTGAAAAAGCTGTGCGACGGCGTGGTGCGGCTGGATATGGCAGCACCGGGCACCGGTGTGGACAGCTACAACGTGTCGGTGGCTGCGGGCATTATTCTGTACGAAATCCAGTCCCAGCGCGCAGCACAGCAGGCATGATCCGGCATTCGGGCCGGAACCTCAATTTGAATTACAGGAGGGACTAGAATGCCGAAAGATAAAAATAATGGCCGGGAAATGACCCCGGATGAAAAGTTCCGCTCCTTTTTCAGCACCACGGCGGTGGATATCCCGGAGGAGATGACCCGGAGGGACGAAAACCAGCCGGAGGAAAAGCCGCAGAAACGGTTTGGCCTGTTTGGCCGTGGTAAGGAAAAGCAGGAGACTGACGAAGCTGCAGCAGAGCAGCCGCAGGAAATGCCCACCGGTGAGGTGCGGCTGGGTGAAGATGCGCAGCCGGAACCGGAAGCGGATCTGGAACTGATGCTGAAGCCGGAGGCAGACCCGGAACAGGAACTGGCCCCGTGGCCTTTTCTGGAAAAGGAAGCAGAGGATGCACAGCCGGAAGCACCCGCCAAAAAGCCGGAGGAAAAATCTGCACCGCAAACGGCGGAACCCCCGGCGGCAGTGAAGCCGGAAACACCCCGGCAGAGCGCTGTCCCGGCGGCAAGACCCGCAGAGCAGCACAGCACGGCAAAGCCTCTCCGGCACCCCAAGAATGCGCCGGAGGTGCTGCTGCCGCAGGAAGAGCAGGAGCAGCAGGAGATGGCACAGCTCAAGGCGATGATCAACGGCCTGAGCGACCAGAAGCCGGAAAAGCCTGCACCGAGAGCCGAAGCAGCCCCGGCAGCAGAAACTGAACCGGCTGAAAGCAAAAAGAAACCGTCCGGTGCACCGCTGCCCGCGGCTGTGTTTGCAGCGGTAAAGGAGACGGCACCGGAGCTGCAGCCGGAACCTGTGCCGCAGCCGGAAAAAACGGAGCAGCCGGAAAAGCAGCCGGTGGCCGATTTCTTTGGCAAGGCGCAGAGCGAGGACGCACCGCAGGCACCTTTGGCCCCGGCAGAGGAGCCTGCCGCAAAAGAGGACACCATGAGCCTGCCGCTGCTGCCGCTGGACGGTGAAGAGCCGCAGCAGGCACCGGAGAAGGCACCCGCTGCGCCACAGCCGGAACTGAAAGCTGAGGCGGAGGACGCGGTGTCTCCGGAGGAACATGCTGAAACGGAGCTGCCCGAGCCGGAGGCCACGGCGGATAAGCTGCACCGCATGAGCGCAGAGCTGACGCTGCGCTGCGTGCTGGGCGGCATTCTGACTGTGGTGCTGCTGCATTTTGGTTTGGTGTCGGATGGGCTGCTGCCCGCCATGGCGGCGCTGGACCCGGATGCTGCCCCGGCGGCATTCTATGCTGCAAACCTGCTGCTGCTGGCAGCAAGCCTGTGCGTGGGCTTCCCGGTGCTGCGCGACGGCCTGAACGGCCTGCGCGGACGGTCTTCTTCCGAGACGATGCCGGCGCTGGCCGCAGTGGCAGCGCTGGTGCAGGCGGTCACAGCCATGCTGAACGCAAATGTTTACCGCGGCACCACCGGCATCTCGCTGCTCAGCGGCATGGCCGCGCTGGGGCTGTTCCTTGCGCTGCTGGGCAGCCGGGTGATGCTGGCTGCTGTCAAGGGCGGCTATGAGCTGGTGACCAATGGTGTGGAGTTCGAGGGCGCCTACCGCGCCAAGGACAAAGACCTGCTGCGTGCCCTTGCACGGGATCTGGAACAGAAGGACCCCTGGGTGCTGCTGAGCCGCCCGATGATGAAGGAAGCTGACGGCTTTGTGGAGCAGAGCTTGAGTGAACGCGCAAGCGAGCGCCGTGCACGCAAAGTTTCGTACATCCTGCTGGGCGTTGCCCTGCTCAGCGGTGTGCTGTTCCTGCTGGCAGGTGCTGGCTGGAACAAAGCGGCGGCTGCCATGGCCGCTGTGCTGTGCATGGGCGCACCGCTTTCTTCTACCCTGATCGCGGGCGTTGCCTCGCTACGGCTGCAGCGTGCGGCTGCGGCTGTGGGCGCAGTCGTGCCCGGTTGGCAGGCCATTGAGCAGCTGGGCGGCATTGATACGCTGCAGATCGATGCAGACGACCTGTTCACCGCCGACAGCGCACAGCTGGAGGATATCCGCATCTTCAAGGGCGGCCGCATCGACCGCGCCATCCTGTACGCGGCCAGCGTGCTGAACGGGAGCCACGGCACCCTGAAGGGGCTGTTCCGCCAGATCGTTGAGGAACGCACAGACATCCTGTTCCCGGTCAAGGATCTGGAGCAGCACCATGGGCTGGGCTTTTCCGCCTGGTGCGATAACAACCGCATCCTCATTGGTACCCGCCGCTATCTGGAGCAGGAGGGCGTGCCGCTGCCGGACGAGGAATACGAGATGCAGCACTCGAAGAACGGCGAGCTGCAAATTTTGTATCTGGCTGTGTCCGGCAACCTGCACGCTATGTTCGTGCTGAAATATGTGGGCGGGCGCAATGTGGCCCGCGGCCTTGCCGTGCTGCAAAAGGAGAACATCCGCCTGCTGGTCACATGCCAGGACCCCAGTCTGACTGCACACCACATTACCGAAGCATACCGCCTGCCGGAAGGCATGATCACCGTGCTGGATCAGGAGCAGTGCAACGCCATCAAGGCCGCACCGGAAGACCCGGAGGACACCTGCTGCATGATCCATCTCAAGGCGTTTGCCAGCCTGACCGGCGGTCTGCAGGCTGCGGATCAGGCCCAGAACGCCGAGAGCAGCGCCACCACGGTACAGATGGTCTCGGTGCTGTTCTCCATTATCATTGCAGCGCTGCTCACCAGTGCAGGCAGCATCTGGGAGCTTTCGGTGGCAACGGTGCTGATGTATCAGGCAGCGTGGAGCGCCCTGAGCATTGCTGTGTGTGCACTGAAGCAGCATAACTGAGAAATATTCTCATAATAAATAGGAATTATTCTTGATTTCAATCAAAAAATATGGTATACTCTGTTCAGAACCTGAGCCGCAGGCGAAAAAATTACCGCCGGGCTGAATGATAGAGCCGGGATCGGTCGATCCTGACAGAAGATCCGTTTTTGAAAGGAGAGCATCATGGAACTGAAGGGTACCAAAACCGAGAAAAATCTGATGGAAGCGTTTGCAGGCGAGAGCCAGGCACGCAACAAGTACACCTTCTTTGCCAGCATGGCAAAAAAAGAAGGCTACGAGCAGCTGGCCGCGATCTTTGAGGAGACCGCCGGCAATGAGAAGGAGCACGCAAAGATCTGGTTCAAGCTGCTGTGCGGCGGCGCGATCCCCGATACCCTGACTTGTCTGGACATGGCAGCAGGCGGTGAGCACGACGAGTGGACCGAGATGTACCCCCGCATGGCCAAGGAGGCTAAAGAAGAGGGCTTCCCTCAGATCGCAGCACTGTTCACCATGGTGGCACAGATCGAGAAGGAGCACGAGGAGCGCTACCGTGCGCTGGCCGAAAACCTGAAAAACAACAAGGTCTTTGCCCGCGAGGAGCAGCAGGTATGGCAGTGCCGGAACTGCGGCTACACCTATATCGGCAAGTCCGCACCGCTCAAGTGCCCGGTGTGCGCACATCCGCAGAGCTACTTTGAGCTGAAAAAGATCAACTACTAAGCTGAAAATTCAAAAGCAGAACAGCGCCGCCGCATCCGGTTTGCCGGGTGCGGCGGCGTTTTGTACAAAATTGAAAAGCTGATTTTATTATTCTCCACAAAATAAGGCTCAGCTGCCCGGCAGAATGGGCAAAAAACTTGACCCGGTTTTGCACTGCGTGTAAAATAATACGGAGACAGGAATATTTAAAGGATCTTGCAGCAAAGCAGGCGGGGAGGGCAAAGCCCATGAAGCAGGGGTTCAAAGCGTGTGTTTGTGCAGTGGTGCTGTGCGCAGAACTGTTTGCAGCCGGGGCGTTGTCGGCCTATGCTGCGCAGGAGCAGCCGCTGCCGGACAGCGGCATGACATTGGACACTGCCGAACTGACGCTGGATATCACCGAAGGAGACCCGGCCCCGGTGGCCTACCTGAATGTGCAGGCACCCAACGACTACTTCTTTCTGATCTGGACTTCCAGTGATCCGGCAGTGGCATCGGTGGACGGCACCGGCAAGGTGACCGGCCATGCCGAGGGCACTGCGGCCGTCACGGCCCGCAATGAGCGCGGCGAAAAGACCACCTGTACCATCACGGTGCGCAAAAGCACAGCCAGCCGCTTGGTGCTGAACACCAGCGATCTGACGCTTACCATTACAGAGCAGGAGCCTGCCCCGACGAAACAGCTGAAGCTGGAACAGAACAAAGGCGGGTTTACCTATGTGCGGCAGTGGGTCAGCAGCAACCCGGCGGTGGCATCGGTAAGCACAAACGGTACCGTAAAGGCGCAGGGGTCCGGCAAGGCCGTCATCAGCGCACTGACCACAGCCGGGCAGGTGCTGCGCTGCACGGTAACGGTCACATCGGAGATCGGACGGGTGCAGATGAGCAAAAATGCCATGCTGCTGCAGGCAGTGGGAGCCAGTCAGAAGCTGACCGCGCAGGCTGCAGGCACCAAAAACGGAACGATGACATGGCTCAGCAGCAATCCGGGCGTGGCAACTGTAAGTGCGGATGGCATGGTAACGGCGGTGGGCGACGGTGAAACGATGATTCTTGCCGTTACACCGGAGGGTCGTGCCGATGCCTGCTATGTGGCCGTGGGAGCGGCGGCGTGGCGGTTCCGCTCGGAGGACGAGCTTGCCGAAACGCTGACCCTGACCGGCCAGCTGCCCTATTCGGATGGAAAGTAAAAAGAAAAATGGGAGCGTTCTGTGCAGCAGGATGCTCCCATTTTTTCAAAACCCGCTGGGCAGAAAGATCATCGTTCCCCGGGCAGACCACGCCATCCGCTGGGCCATGCAGCCGGGCGCACCGGCCAGCAGAAACAGGGCCAGTGCGGCGAGCAGCAGCACCCATCCAAGGCCGCTGTGCGGCCTGCCGGAAAAAGGCTCCCCTTTTTTGCGTCTCATCCCGCTGCCCCCTTTTTGTTGTGCTGGGCCATCCTATGCGCCGCAGGCACCGATTGTGCAACCGGCCCGGCTGTGGTACAATAAAACCTTAAGAGATACATTGTACAGGGAGAACAATCTTTATGCTTACCATCACACTGCTGGGCACCGCTGCTACCATGCCGCTGCCGGACCGGGCGCTTTCGGCTGCGTTTGCAGCCTGCGGCGGTCACGGCCTGCTCTGGGACTGCGGCGAGGGAACTCAGGCAGCGGCACACCGGGCAGGCGTGAACCTGATGCGGGCGGATGCCATCTGCCTGACCCACTACCATGGCGACCACATCTTTGGTCTGCCGGGTCTTTTGCAGACGCTGGGGGCGCAGGGCCGCACAAGGCCGCTTGCCCTGCTGGGGCCGGAGGGCCTGCCGGATATCTGGGCGGCTGTGCGGGCACTGACCGGCCCGCTGCCCTATCCGGTAAAGCCGCAGGTGCTTATGCCGGGCCAGCCGCTGGCGCTGGATGCGCTGAGCGAGGGCTGGCCTGCCGGTGCGCGGCTGGTGTCGTTTGCCACAAAGCACCGGGTAAAAAGCCTTGGCTACCGGCTGGAGCTGCCCCGTGCAGGCAAATTTTCGCCGGAGCAGGCCCGGGCGCTGGGGGTGCCGGTGCAGCAATGGAAGATGCTGCAGAAAGGGCAGAGCGTTGCCGTGGAGGGCAGAACGGTGCAGCCTGCGCAGGTGCTGGGCGCCCCGCGCAAGGGGTTGAGCGTGGTATTTTCCGGCGATACGGCCCCCTGCCCGTATTATTTGCAGGCAGCGCATGACGCAGACCTGCTGATATGCGATGCCACCTATGCCCTTCCGGAGCAGGAAGACCAGGCCCGTCAGTGGGGGCACAGCACCTTTGGGCAGAGCGCGACCCTTGCCGCGCAGGCGAGGGCAAAGCGGCTTTGGCTGACCCATTATTCCCCCATGATCACCGACCCGGAGGAGTATGCCGCGCAGGCACAGAGCATCTTCCCGGCGGCGGAGTGCGGCTTTGACGGCAAAAGCATCACCCTGCAGTACGAGGAGGCACAGCCATGACCATCCGGATGGACGAGGGTGCGGCAGAGCTGCTGGACACCCTGCACAGGGCGGGCTATGCAGCCTACGTGGTGGGCGGCTGCGTGCGGGACAGTCTGCTGGGCCTTACACCGCACGACTGGGACCTGTGCACCAGTGCTCTGCCGCAGCAGGTGATGGAGCTGTTCGGCGCGCAGCGGTGCATCCCCACCGGCCTGCAGCACGGCACGGTAACGGTGAAGCAGAGCGGTGCCCTTTACGAGATCACCACCTTCCGTACAGAAGGCACCTACACAGATGGCCGCCACCCGGACGAGGTGCACTTTGTGCCGGATGTGCGGGAGGACCTGGCCCGGCGGGATTTTACCATCAACGCCATGGCCTACAATGAAAAAGAGGGCCTTGTGGACCCCTTTGGCGGGCAGGCCGATCTGCAAAGCGGCATCGTACGGGCGGTGGGTGTGCCCCGCCAGCGGTTCACCGAGGACGCGCTGCGCATCCTGCGGCTGTACCGCTTCGCAGCCCGGTTTGGCTTTGCCATCGACCCGCCCACGGCGCAGGCGGCACAGGAGCTGTGTGCCCATCTGGACTGCGTATCGGTGGAGCGCATCGAGGAAGAGCTTGCAAAACTGCTGAGCGCTCCCGCCCCTGCGGCATATCTTGACAAAAAAATACTGCTTGTTATTCTGCCGGAGCTTTCATCGGAGGCACTGGCGGCGGCAAAGCCGGTGGTGGATGCCTGCCCGGCGGGTGCAGAAAACCTGCCCATCCGGCTGGCGGCGCTGCTGTACAGCCTTGGCGAGGACGGCATCCGCCGCACACTCAAGCGCCTGCGCTGCTCCAATGCCTTGATTGAAGAGGCGGCGGTGTTGGTGCGGGAAGCCAGAAGGCGTGACGGTAGCTTTCTCTTCGGACACGAGTACGGGTTGCGGCACCCAGCGGATGCTTCGTGCTTTGAGCAGCACTCGCATCCTGCTGGCCGCTGCTCCAACAGCAACTCCTTGTTTCCGCCGCAGGCGGCAGTCGTTGCCGTTGCAGGCCATTCCATCGCCCGCCCTATTGCCTTCGGCAACAGGGTCCCACCCCAGCGGACGGTCCTCAGAGAAACTACCGTCACACCCGACTTTACTATCTACGCCCGCCGACTACTGGGCAAATATAACTTGTGTACCGTGCGGCGTTTGGCAGCACTGGGCACAGCCCTGCAGCCGGAACGGGCGGCTGATTTTGCTGCACTTTCCGAATTGGCCGAACAATTGGACGCGGACGGCGTATGCTGCCGCGTCAGCCAGCTGGCTGTGAATGGCCGCGACCTGATGGCGGCAGGCGTCCCGGCGGGGCCGGGCATCCGCAAAGTGCTGGAAGCGCTGCTGGACGGTGTGATCCGGGAAGAATATCCCAACGAGCGGCAAGCCCTGCTGGCCGCAGTGCAGCAGCTCGCTGCGTCTTGACAAGCTCTTTTTTCAGAGTTACTATTATACTACTGTTTTAGTGTGTTGAATGCACCAAAGGAGAACTTATGACCACACAGACCCCTGATTCAAAGCCGCATGCCCTCATTGCCATGAGCGGCGGCGTGGACAGCTCGGTGGCGGCATGGCTCATGCAGCAGGCAGGCTATGACTGCACCGGCATCACCATGCGGCTCACCCGCAACGAAACGCTGGGACAGTCCGGCTTTCACACCTGCTGCTCGGAAAAGGACATCGAGGACGCAGCAGAGGTGGCGTTTGCCATGGATATCCCGTACGAGGTGTTGGATTTCACAGCCGACTTCCGGGAACAGATCATTGAAAAATTCGTCCGCGTGTATGAGGCGGGCGGCACGCCGAACCCCTGCATCGACTGCAATAAATATATGAAGTTCCGCCATCTGCTGGACTGGGCCCGGGCACACGGCATGGAGTATGTGGTCACGGGCCACTATGCCCGGGTGGAGCAGGACGAGGCCACCGGCCGTTTCCTGCTCAAAAAGGGGCTGGACGAGGGCAAGGACCAGAGCTACGTGCTCTACAACCTCACTCAGGAGCAGCTGGCGCATATCCGTCTGCCGCTGGGCGGCCTGCACAAGACTGAGGTGCGCGAGATCGCGGAGCAGCACAAATTTGTCAATGCCCGCAAGCACGACAGTCAGGACATCTGCTTCGTGCCGGATGGCGACTATGCCCGCTTTATGGAGGACTTCACCGGCAAACACTACCCGGTAGGTGATTTTCTGGACGAGAGCGGCAGGGTGGTGGGCACCCACAACGGCGCGGTGCGGTACACCATCGGCCAGCGCAAGGGGCTGGGCCTTGCCATGGGGGCACCTGTGTACGTCTGCGGCAAGGACATGCAGGCAAACACCGTCACGGTAGGGCCGGAGGAGATGCTGTTCGACCGCATCGTGTATGCGGACGAGGTGAACTGGATCGCCATTCCGGAGCTGACCGGGCCGCTGCGGGTCACAGCCCGCACCCGGTACCATCAGGTGGAGCAGGCCGCCACCGTCTACCCGGCGGAGTGCGGCTTCCGGCTGGAATTTGACCAGCCCCAGCGCGCCCCTACGCCCGGTCAGGCCGTGGTGCTGTATCAGGGCGACACCGTGCTGGGCGGCGGCACCATTACGAGAGTGGAAAAGTAACAAGGAGAACAAAATGCAAAATCAGTATTCCCGCACGCAGTTGCTGCTGGGCGCGGAAGCTATGGAAAAACTGCACAATTCCCGCGTGGCGGTGTTCGGCATCGGCGGCGTGGGCGGCTACACGGTGGAAGCGCTGGCGCGCAGCGGCGTGGGGGCACTGGATCTGATCGATGATGATAAGGTCTGCCTGACCAACCTCAACCGCCAGATCATCGCCACCCGCAGTACGGTAGGGCAATATAAAGTAGATGTGGCTGCACAGCGCATCCACGACATTGACCCGGACATCAGGGTGACCACCCACCGGTGCTTCTTTGGCCCGGAAACACAGGACCAGTTCGACTTTACCCAGTACGACTATGTGGTGGATGCCATTGACACCGTTACCGGCAAGCTGGCGCTGGTGATGAAGTGCAAGGAGGCAGGCACCCCCATCATCTGCTCCATGGGCGCAGGCAACAAGATGGACCCGACCCGCTTTGAAGTGACCGATATCTACAAGACCTCGGTCTGCCCGCTGGCCAAGGTGATGCGTACCGAGTGCCGCAAGCGCAAAATCAAGCACCTGAAGGTGGTCTACTCCAAGGAGCCTGCCATGACCCCCATCGAGGATGACGACATCAGCTGCAAGTATCACTGCATCTGCCCTCCGGGCACCCAGCGCAAGTGCACCCAGCGCCGTTCGGTGCCGGGCTCCAATGCCTTTGTACCCTCGGTGGCCGGCCTGATCATCGGCGGCGAGGTGGTAAAAGACCTTGTGGGCTTTGTGCCAATGAAGGGGTAAAACAAAAGGCAGACTCCTGCTGTGTGGGACGATTTTGAATGCGCTCCGCGTTGCTTTGCGCATAAGCTAAGGAAATTATATTTTTGATTTTGGGGTCCAGAAACGTCTGCGGGTGTTTCTGGACCCCATTTTCATGGGCGGGGGTCGTGGAGGAAAGGCTTGTGCTTGCGGGCAGAACCCTCTCGGTCACGCCTGCGGCGTGCCAGCTCCTGAGAGGGTTCAGCCCGCTGAAAACAAGCAGAACGTTAACTCCGCCGCGCGAATGTTTCCACAGGAAACCAGCGCGGCAGCTTCCGCTTTCGGTTATGACTCCTCCCGTGAAAAGGCAATTCTGGAAAAGCCGCAGATTTTCCAGAATTGCGAAATAAAATAATAATTCCGCTGAAAATGGTCAGAGCATCAGCGGAGACCATTTGAAATCGTATTTTTTGCGATGCAGCGTTCCATAACATAAATTTGCAACTAATTTGCATTTTGGTATTGCAATTGGAGAGAATATCGTGTATAATCATCCCTGTTCAAAAATGCAACCAATTTGCAATTTACTAAAATGAAGCGACGAACGGTCGTTTTTAGGAGCGTATATGGAACTGTTTCTGGATGTTCTGGGCGAATCTCTGGTGGATACCGCTAAGATGCTGCCCTTCCTGTTTTTGGCTTATCTTCTGATCGAGTATATCGAGACCCGCCACGGTGAGCGCATTGAAGCACTGCTGGCAGGCGGCGGGCGCTGGGGCGCGATTCCGGGCGCGGTGCTGGGCTGTGTGCCGCAGTGCGGCTTTTCGGCCATTGCGTCCAACTTCTATTCCTCCCGCGTCATCACACTGGGCACCCTGATGGCCGTCTACCTTGCCACCAGCGACGAAGCCATCCCGCTGCTGGTATCCATGCCGGCCTACTGGGATAAGCTGGCTGTGCTCATGGTCATCAAGGTGGTATACGCCATTGTGGTGGGCTTTGTGCTGGATTTTGTGCTGCGCGGCGTGCTGCCCAAATCGCTGCGCGGCGGCTACACCGGCCATGCCGACGAGGTGGACTGTCACGAGGAGCACAGCGACGAAGAGGGCAAGCCCGCCCCCATCTGGAAAGCGGCCCTGCGCCATACGCTGGAGATCTTTGTGTTCATTTTTGCGTTCAGTCTGGTGTTCGGCCTGATCGTGGAAGGCGTGGGCGAAGATGTGTTTGCAGACCTTCTGGGCAGCATGGGCTTCTTCCAGCCGGTAGTGGCTGCGCTGGTGGGCCTGATCCCCAACTGCGCCGCCAGCGTGCTGCTGACCCAGCTGTATGTGGAGGGTGCTCTGCGCTTTTCCAGTCTGGTGGCGGGCCTTTGCACCGGTGCAGGCGTGGGCCTTGCGGTGCTGTGGCGCACCAATCCTTCGTGGAAGCAGAACCTGTTCATCACCGGCCTGACATGGGGTGCAGGCGCATTCCTCGGCGTGGCAATGCAGGTGGTCGTGGCCGTGTTTGCGTGATTACGAGAAGAAGCTGCAAAGAAAACGGCATCGTGAAACAAAATAAGGCTATTGCATGGAATTCTGTGCGATAGCCTTATTTTTATGCCCAAATGCACCCCAATTTTAAAAAAGTATGGTATACTGGTACAAAACTCAGTTCCATAGGGGAGAATAGAATGCAATATAAGATTCTGGCAAGCGATTACGACAACACACTGGTGCCCTTTGGCGAGAGCAAGCCGCGTCAGAAGGTGGTAAAAGCCATCAAAAAGCTGCAGGCCGCAGGCGGCAGATTTGTGCTCAGCACCGGACGTGCCTATCCGTGCGTCAACCTCAAAGGCCAGCTGGGCGGCATCCGGTTCGACTACGCCATCACCTGCAACGGTGCCTGTGTGGTGGACCGCGAGGGCCGCATCGTGGCCGAGCACCCGCTCACCGCTGAGGAAATGTACGCGCTGGTGGATTTCTGCGAGGATTATAACTATCCGCTGCAGTTCAATTTCAGGGATGCCTGCTACGCCTACTGCGAGTATGAATATCTGCACAGGGGCTATCAGCAGATGAACAGCATCGGGCTGGACTGTATGGACGGCGAAGATCAGGACCGCCACCTGATCGATATGCCCCACGCGGCCTTTGCGGCAGTGCCGCCGGAGCACGTGGCAGATTTTGCGGCAAAGTACGGCCATCTGGGCCTGCACTGGATGCAGGTGGGCGCGCAGAATGCCGACGGCCTGTGCTACTACGACATTGTGCGCGGTGGAATGGACAAAGGCGTTGGCCTTGCCGACCTGTGCGAAAAGATGGGTCTGACACTGGCCGATGCCGTGGCAGCAGGCGATTCTGCCAACGATGTGGCCATGCTGAAGGCAGCGGGCCTTGGCTGCTGCATGGCAAACGGCACGCCGGACGCAAAGGCTGCCGCCGACCGCATCATTGGCGATGTGCGGGAGGACGGCCTTGCCGACCTGATCGATGAGCTGTGGTTCGACGGCCCCAGAGCAGAGCCGTCCGGCCGCGACCTTGGCTCGCCTTGGGATAAAATTGAAAGTGCAGGCGGACAATGAGCTTTGAACCGGTGTATAACGAACACAGCCGGGCGCTGATCCTTGGCACATGGCCCAGCCCCAAAAGCCGGGAGATGGCCTTTTACTACGGCCACCCGCAGAACCGCTTCTGGCCCATGATGGCCGCGCTGACCGGTGAGCCGGTGCCTGCCCGTGAGGACATTGAAGCCAAAAAGCAAATCATCCTGCGCCATGGGCTGGCCCTCTGGGACACGCTGGAACGCTGCACCATCACCGGCGCAGCGGATGCTTCCATCAAGGATGCAGTGCCGAATGATATTGCCGCTCTGCTGGCAAAGGCACCCATCGAAGCAGTATTCTGCAACGGAGCCACCGCATACCGGATCTATACAAAGTATCTGCAGCCGGTGTCCGGCATTGCAGCGGTAAAGCTGCCCAGCACCAGCCCGGCAAACGCTGCCTGCCGCCCGGAAAAGCTGCGCGAAATCTGGGGCGCGGCTCTCTTGCCGTGGATCAACAAATGATGGCCAGGTTGTAAATTATCCGTGAAAGACTTGCGTTTTTCGCGGGGTGCGGTATTATGGGTAACATAAGGGGCAATGCCCCGGACAAGGAGAAGAAACATGAGCAAGATCATCCGCACCAGAAAGCCCAGCGTTCTGCCATTTTATGCAATGGCACTGGTCTTTTTGGTATTGTGCGCGGTACTGCCGGTGTATAAGCTGTGGGCGCTGCTGGCGGCGCTGGGCGGTGCATTTGTGGCCTTTGGTGCGGCACAGAAGGTCTGCCCGCCCCGGGTGGTGGAGCACGAAGTGCCTTTCCACACCGGTGTGGAGGATGTGGACGCGATGCTGACCGACATTCAGCAGAAACTGGATACCCTGCACACCCTCAACGAGCAGCTGCCGGACCCGCAGCTCTCTGCCGCCATGACCCGCATGGAAAAGGCGGGCCGCTCCATTGTGGAAGCGGTGGAAGCAAACCCGGAAAAGGCAAAGCAGGTGCGCAGGTTCGCAAACTATTACCTGCCGGATGCGGTGAACGTTCTGCAGCAGTATGCAAAGCTGGCAAAGCAGGGCGTGCGCGGCGAGAATGCCGCAGCCATCCGTACCGAGGTGGAGCACAATGCTGCTTCCATTGCCACGGCGTTTGAAAACCAGCTGGATGCCCTGTACGCCGCCGAGAGCATGGACCTTTCTGCAGATATCACGGTGCTGCAGAACATGCTCAAAGGGCAGGGCCTGAGCTAAAAAAGGTAAATGGTATTTGGAAAGGAAGAAATCTCTTATGGCTGATAATACATTCAACTTTGACCTCGATGCACCCGCAGTACCCACCCTGACGCTGGACCCCACCCCGGCAGAAGAGGAAAAGGCAGCACCCGCCCAGCAGGAAGCTGCCGCACCGGAGCAGCCGCAGGTGAACCTGACCCCGGAAGAACAGGCCATGGTGGATCAGTTTGCTGAAAAGATCGATATTACCAACAGCCAGCAGGTGCTGCAGTACGGCTCCGCCTGTCAGAAGAAGATCGGCGATTTCTCCGAGGCTGCGCTCTCCAAGGTGTCCACCAAGGATCTGGGCGAAGTGGGCGATATGATCACCAGCCTGATCGGTGAGCTGAAGAGCTTTGATGCAGGCGAGGAAGAAAAAAAGGGCATCCTCGGCTTCTTCAAGAAGAAGGGCGACCAGCTGGATGCCATGAAGATGAAGTACAACAAGGCCGAGACCAACGTGGAAAAGATCCAGTCCATGCTGGAGGGCCATCAGGTGCAGCTGCTCAAGGACATCGCCATGCTGGATAAGATGTATGATCTGAACATGGCCTACTTCAAGGAGCTGAGCATGTATATCCTTGCCGGCAAAAAGAAGCTGGCCGATGTGCGCGCAAACGAGCTGCAGCAGGCCATGGATAAGGCCAAGGTTTCCGGCCTGCCGGAGGATGCACAGGCGGCTCGTGATCTGGCCGACCAGTGCGAACGCTTTGAGAAGAAGCTCTATGATCTGGAGCTGACCCGCAACATCAGCCTGCAGATGGGGCCGCAGATCCGCCTTTTGCAGAACAACAATACCATGATG